>ENA-UOJJ01000147-UOJJ01000147.1-human-gut-metagenome-genome-assembly--contig:-CS66-NODE-147-length-126094-cov-15.727077_pt1 | contig 126094 bp, 141 predicted proteins | sample MGYA00242343_ERZ723890 | MGnify/ENA metagenome assembly ERZ723890
TAAACCAGTATCCGGCAGCGGATGATAAAGTAAAACATCTTACACAAGAAATTATCGACACCGAAGAAAAATTGCAGCAATCCATGCGGCCGTATTTGTAAAAAATGAGACTGTATTGATATTTAACCTGTCTGCTTGGCAGATGGGATATCAATACGGTCTCAGTTTTTCGTTATTTTCCCTTTTGTCATCTAAGCACAAATATATAAATACCAGGAATAATTCCACCCAAAAGCATTGATACTAAAAAACTATATAAATAGTGTTTTCGTTTATATAAGAAAAATAATATGGGTACAAAAACCATGGTATATAAAATGCAGCCTAGTAATCCAAATATGCGCATCGACTCCCCTTCAGCGACATAGTCCAATGAACCTGGTTCTTCCATAAAGTTTCCTAGTGTTAATATACTATACCCCAGCCAAAAGAAACTAACTACTCCCCAGGCTAAGCCTAGTATTATAGCTAAAAGTCTTTTTAGAATTTTTTCTGCCATGTAAGCTCCTTTAAATTTCAATTATGTTAAAATCAATCTCTGTATATCCCTATGTTTTTTCAAAACATATCAATCTTCTTTTTCTGTATCCTGAATTAAATTTTGTTTTAGTGCTTCTATAGTTTCTTGATTTTTCCTAAGAATTTGAAGCTGCCTGTACGCCTTTTTTCTCAATATTTTCAATCTTTCAATTTTCGGCACATCCTGCCTTATTAAATCGGCATTTGTATCCTCCAGATTGATGAGCACAACCAATTCTTCCGCTGAAGCAAAATCTCTGATATTAGGAGTTTTTCCTTTTACTCCTTTTTCACTTCTCCATTGTGCTGCGGTTTTCCCGAACAAAGCCATATTTAAAATGTCCGCTTCGGAAGCATATGTATATGCCATTTCCTGTGGAGATAATGTGGGAGTTAGCAAAAATTCCTTTACAGCATCTGTATGAATGCGGTAATTGATTTTGGAAAGTTCTCTCTTTACATCCCAACCAATTGCTAATCGGTTTGCTTCATCTTTCTTTAATCGCTGATAATCTTTGATAATATAAAGCTTAAATTCCGGCGAAATCCAAGAAGCAAACTCAAAAGCAATATCTGTATGAGCATATGTGCCACCATATCGTCCCGATTTTGATACAATACCAATTGCATCTGTTGCTTTTATCCACTGCTGCGGTGTCAACGTAAAAGCATTATCTCCTGACTCTGCCTTAAACCTATCGAATTCGATAGGTTTAAAATTAGGATTGTGAATCTGTTCCCACAATCCTAAGAATGAAATTGTAGAATGGTTACGCATCCAATTGGCAACTATAATAAAAGCATTATCCGGATTTTTATACTTTGCAATATCTGTAAGAGAAATATATGCTTCCTCATTAACAACATCGCCCATTACTCTAATTTCTGTTCCGTTAGCATCTATTTTCATATTCTTCATAGTTCCTCTTCACCCCTCTCATGTTATTTTTCAAATACACTCTATACTTGTGCTACAAGTATAACACACACAATTTCATAAATAAATAATCATTTTCAATCATGGCACCTGCATCTACTGCATTTCCTTAAGTTCTTGCAGACGCATAAGCCATTTCTTGACAGCTCCAGATTTTATCATTCCCATAATAGCGCCATCACAAAATCTCTCGGCTCGCACCATGCCCATAAGTAACGCCATGATACCTTGCGCATCCATATTGGAAACATCGGCATTCTCCATTGAGCGTTGTCCCCATTCGAGACCTCTTTCCTTAAGAAGTTCTCCATATTTTGTCAACTCATATTCCGGATTTTCATCTTCAAACTTATAAACAGCATCTATTAACTCATTAACCACTTCTGTATACTTTGGGTATGGAAAGTGTATAGGATCGTCTTCCGTTCCCTTGTGCTCTTTATCTATTATCCATTCTCCAACACTATCAGTTTCCAATGGTTCTAAAAGCCCAATGAGTTTGTCAAATTTTGTATTTGTCATCCTATTCACCTGCTTCCAATTTGCCTTTAAGTTCTTCTACACTTTAAACATTATCTTCAACTATCCGTTTTAATTCTTTCAACGGTTACGTTGTGTCATACCTATTTTAACTCATCCATCAAGTCGGGGTATTCCTCATTTGTCACGTATATATAACTTAAAAATACACTTTTAACCGCACCCGTTTCCCATCTCTATCAGTGTAATTATTTATAATATCTACCAACTTATCAAACTGACACATATTATCTCTTACATTATTATTTGCTCTAAGTTTATCTATTGCTTCTGAAAGAGTTTTACCTTTAAAATTCTTGCCAATGATGGTATTTACCGCTTTTACCTGACTAGCAAATGGTTCTCTATCCTTGAACCTACACACCTTTTCTCTAATCTCAAAAATTGGGGTATTCGGTTTTGCATCAATAATAAGAAAAATCCACATAATAGCATTGAATAATTGTTTTGCTACTGGATTCCATACCTCTTCCTGCCTTCTTCTACCATTATTCCCTATATTCCCTCCACCATAACCTCCTGCTCCACCTTCTCCATGTAAGGGGTTGAATAAAGGTAAACCTTTGTGCCCTATCAATCTCAGAAAATCTCTTGCTGCACCCATGCCACATTGGATCATTTCTCTTTTTCCACTTGCCTTATCGGTCGCATAAAAAATATAATAATCATTTTCAATCATGGCACCTGCATCACTATGTTTGGTTTGATTTTCTAGTAATTGAATATGTGCTACCGGCACCACATCATATTTATTAACAATCCATTGTCTTCTTTCTGTACTTCTACACTCCATAAGAATCTTCTCCTTTACCTAAATCTTGTCGCTTTTTTCTTTTTTAATTCGTCGCTTTTTTCGACGCTTTTTCAGCGACGAATTATTTTAATCTATACTGCTTCCCTTTTGTTTTTCCATCATCAACAAGTTTGTCCAACGAAACCAATTCCTTTAATAACTCCTTTGTTCTCGTATCTTTAAGTCCAAGAATTTCAGTAATCTCCGATGTTTTATGCCATTCTCCATCTGCCATAAAATTTAAAATCAAAGAATATTGTTTCATCTTTTTAGTCACTTTTTTCGTCGTTTTTTCTTCAGTTTCTGTTATGTCAGTACCTTCCTCCAAAAACGCCGGATGAATCGGTATCCTAATCCTCATAGCTCGTCTATCTTCATCCGTAAAGAATTCTGCGCGTGGAGAACCGTTCTTTAACCTGCTTTGCTAATCTACTACCTGTTTTTCTCAAATGATCTTCCAAAAGGACAGGTGAAATGTCATCAAAAACAGCCTTATGATTCGCTCTGCAATCATAAGGAGTCTGGTCTGACATATTAATCAGTTCCCTTTCCTGCTCAGCATTTGCCTTAACAGAACTAGTCAAATACCGAATATAATAATTGTACTTCTTGTCCTTTTTACCGGTTTTCCTATAAAATCTCTACAATTTCAATCCGGAAATTTAACTCTTTGCCAGCCATCTCATGGTTCGCATCAAACGTTATCGTGCTTTCATCTTTGGCTGTAACTTTTACCGGGAACGGCTGTCCGTACATATTTTGGAGATATACCTGCTGTCCGGCCTCCAACGCCTCCGCTCCTGGCATCTTATCAATTTCCACTGTAAATATCGCATCGGGGTCCGCTTCTCCATACGCTTCCGATGGTTCCAAATGAACATCCGCAATCTGTCCAACTTCCATATTTGCCACTGCTTTATCAAATCCTAAAATCATCATTCCCGCACCGCAAACGAACTCCAGCGGCTCACCACGGTCGTAGGAAGAATCAAACTGCGTTCCATCATTAAATGTACCTTTGTAATGTACCCTCATCGTCTTTCCGACATTCTTGCCTTCAAAAGGCGGTTTACTGTGACAGCCGCCACAGCCGCCCCCACATGCAGAACCACATCCGCCATCTTCGTGTCCGCCGCAGGAACCTTCTTCACCGTGATGATCACAATTGGCACCGGTAGAAGTAAGTTCCCCTTTGATATATTTTTCTACTGCCTCATCTGCCTGTCCACTGACACCGGCAAACAGCTCAATTCCCTGTTCTGTGAGCGCTGCTTGCGCACCCTCGCCAATGCCTCCGCAAATTACTGTAGAAACCGCCTGTTCATGCAAAAAATCTGCCAGAGCACTGTGCCCCTGTCCATTTGTTTCTACAATTTCAGATGACACAATTTTACCATCCTCTATTTCATACACTTTGAATTGTTTGGTATGACCAAAGTGCTGAAAAACTTCTCCATTTTCATAAGCTGCTGCTACTTTCATTTTTTGTCCTCCAATTTTACATTTTGCCCTTACCGTTTAGAAAGGGTTTCTCTCATCTTTACATGAATTGAGGGTTTTGTCAATGGGAAAGGGCCTATGTGTCAATCCTCACATCCCCTTTGCAATCTTATCCACCAAGATTACATCCGCAGGTAACCAATCAACCGAATCCAACTGTGCCCTTGAAAGCCACTTTGCGTCCTCATGTTCATTTAATACAACATGCTCTGACTCCAATTCACACCAAAAGCAGTCCATTGATAAATGAAAATCCGGATAATCAAACTCAATCGTGTCAATCAAATCGCCCACAACAATATCTGCATCTAATTCTTCTTTTATCTCACGAATCAATGCCTTCTGCGGAGTTTCACCGACTTCAATTTTTCCGCCGGGGAACTCCCATCCCGCAGAAACACCATATTTTGTATTAGATGTGCGTATCCATACTACACCTAGTGTCTAGTGGGATATTACCCTATCTTTTTGGCAAAAGTAAATATGAAAATCCTTTATTTATAGGCTTTCTCCGCCTTTTGCACTAATGTTACTATCCCTCTTTGCATTAGTCAAACTTGTAAAAGTGGGGTATCTATACCTTCATAATTATATTCTTAGCCGCGCTGATAATTTTAGGACCATTCTTTTTTATTGCAGTTAACACTATACCAGCAGTTATTAAAGCTGCTCCTCCTTTTTTTGCATGCTTCACAGCATTATCCATTTTCTTATGATCCTCTCTATTTAACTTTTTCTTTTGAAACTTCTCTGCCATCAGTCAACACCTCCAATAATTTATCACCAGTAACTTCAAGCGCAACATAATCATATGCTTTGCCGCTTTCTATACATTGTTTCTTTTCAATTTCCACATACTTTGATGCATGATTATAAAACATATCATCAAGATCAACACCCTTGTGCGCTAACTCTATGGACTTAAGTTTACTAAAATCTATACTATCCAAAAATGAAATACCATCTCCAAATGTTTGTTCAACAGCAGCTATTTCTCCCTTATATGCGTATGCTCCCGCAATCATTTTTGTTGCCTGCAAATACATTTCATAGCATTCCTGAATATTTTCTATTTCATCGTCTTTTTTACTTTGATAATCATTATGAAGCCACATATTTAAAACAAGCATTGCTTTATTATCAGGTAAAGGTTTAAAGTTCTCTATTCTTCTCACCATTGCTTTACCAATTTGCTCCCGGCCTAAAAGTAAATTATGAATTCCCAAGCGCATCTGCTCATTACGATCATTTTCATCTTGTAGTGTCAAAGCAAGCATTATTTCTTTTCTTCCCGCTTCAATCAATGCAATCCTATCATCTTGCTGGCCAAGTTCAATCATCTTAACCGTTTGATAGGTTTCTTCCACTCTTTCCGACAACTGAGCCATTTGCTTTTGCATATATATGTTATGAAAACTGTCACAAATATCCTGGAAAGGGTTACCCTGTATAAGCTCTTGCTGCTTAATTGGTAAGTCATCTACAAATCGATATTGACCATTTTCAGTTTTTCTCATTAATGTTGGCCATTCTATTCCAGTTGTTTTATTCTTATTAATAAAGTACTCTCCCGTTTCATACTGCTTTTGATACTGTGCAGGTATTTGAACAACATATTCAACGCCTTTCTCTATTGTAGATACAATTTCTGCTATATTAACATACTGTGCCAATCTATCAACAACGCCAGCGAAATTAATATCTGTCATTCCTTCATGAATTCTAAGGCTTTTGTTACCCTTAGGATCAAAAACAATCTCTCCCTTTATTTTTTCGTTTTCTTCAACAGGTACTGTTTCAGTTTTGCTTGTGCTTACTTCACGATTTTTATCTATTGATCTTTTGATTAAAAATCCATTTAACCATTTTTCGTCTGATCTCCCTGGACGCGCATCTTCTGTAATGTACTGTTTCTGTATCCTTAAATCTGGAATATCCAAAATCAACTCATTCAAACTATTTTCAGTCAAATCAGTAAAGAATCGTCCGTTCCGTTCGCCAGAAAAATCTCCATACTTAAACGAAACATAAAAACTTCCACCTTCATTCAGTGCACCGGCTAATTTTCTCATAACCAGTACAATATCTTCCTTTGATAAATGTAATAACGATGCACAAGCCCAAATTCCGTCGAATTTTCCAATCGGCTCATAATCTTGAAATGTTGAGCAAAGAACCTCTTGTCCAATATATTCAGACGCAATTTTAGTCATTTCTTCGGAGCCATCGACAGACACTACGTCAAATCCTTTCGCTATAAAGGCTTTACTGTCTCTACCAGAGCCACAACCAAGATCTAGTATCCTTCCTCCCTCGTGAATTCTGGAAACGAATTCATTCTGTAGTGCAGAAAATTCAACATCAACGGTTTCCTGTGTAAAAGATAGCGCTTGTTTATTATAATATTGTAAGGTTTTATCTGTATTGTTCATATTACCTCCTAAAACGTTGCTGGCGCTACCTCTGAAGTTTCCCATCTATGTATAAGAGCATCAATTGCTCGCTGATCAATAGATGCCAAGAATGATCTTCTCTCGGCTTCTGTAGCTCCCGTCTGTTTAATAATTGTTTCCCTTAGAGGATGGTGACTACTAATAAGAAATTCATTTCTTCTATGTAATCTGGTCAAATATTTTGTTGCTGGTACCAATGCAAACTTACCATCTTCACCGCGATTACATTTTTGACAAGTAAGAACAAGGTTCCATACACCGTCCAAATTTATATCCGGAAACAATGGTTGCAGGGTGTGCGGAAAAAAATGATCTACATCACATGTATTTGTACTATCATCACTTACAGTAATATCATCATAACAATAAAAACATTTCCCCTTCTGGTAACCGTTTAATGCGCCTCTTGCAGAAGTTACATCCTTTCGGCGGAAATCATTATCAACAAAGAATACTTGGGATGTATCATCGTATCTTACATTCAAGAGATTTTTTGAAACATTCAATTCCCAGGCCGTCTCTACCAAATTCCAACGTGCCTCTGCCTCAATTGAAAAATTCTCAGCAAATGGCATTTCCTGCAGTTTAAAAATCTCATCCGTAAGAATAATTTGTTTTTTCCCATTCGAATAATCCTTTTTATAAAATTCTACCGGGATACTACTCCGATTCACAACATGAAAAGCATCTATTACATTATTGAATCCTTTAGCTGTTGTAATGTTGATTAATTGTGTTTTAGATACCTTCCCAGCATTAAAATCTTTACATGCCTCCAAAAATTGGCTTGATTGGCTCGTTGCTTGTCTTGGAGCCTTTGCAATATGCTCACATAAATGCTTCGAAAAGGGAATGGACAATTCTTCAAGTGTGATATGTGTTTTCCCTGTAGGAGCTATTTCCAGCAAAGATTTAGCCAATGCAAATTTATAAGATGCCACATTACGTCCAAACAGAATGATGGATCTCCAGTATGAATCAAGAGAGGGATACTGTTCTTTAAATTCTTCTATTCCATCTGACATTTAAGCACCTTCCATTTCATTACGAATTTTCTTCACCAACGTTAGATCTGCCGGTAACCACTGAACAGACTCCAGCTCATCCTTGCTTAACCACTTAGCTGCTTCTGCTTCCTTCAGTACCAGCTTTCCAGTTATTGTCTCACACCAAAAGCAGTCCATTGAGAGATGGAAATTAGGATAATCATATTCAATGGTATCAATCAAATCGTATACTTCGATTTTCGTATCCAATTCTTCTTCAATTTCTCGCTTTAACGCCTGCTCCGGAGTTTCGCCTTCTTCTATTTTCCCACCAGGAAATTCCCATTGTCCTTTGAACTCCCCATATCCTCTAGCTGTAGCAAATATCTTACGCTTTTCCTTTACGGAATCACAGATAACTGCAGCAACAACTCTAACTGTTTTCATTTATTAACCTTCTTTTATATTTCAAATTTTGTTCCTATTACGCTATCATCTTCACCGCTAATTAGTTTTCCTTGCACATATTTTTCAAAAATATTTAATGATAGAAAAGTTACCACTTCATCCTTATCATGTAACTCCATTTCAAGAGGTTTCGATGATACAAAGAGCATATGTACTTTTATTTTTTCTTCAGTTCCAATAAATGCTTTTAATTTATCGGGCTCCGCCAAAACTAGATCATAACGTTTCCTACAATGTTCATAATAGCCATTTTCCCCAAACATTTTATTATAATCATTAACAGTTCCACTAGCATTTAAAGAATCTGAAAAATACTTGGATTCAATCAAGTAAAGTTCCTTTGCAGCTTTGCTAAAGAATACAATATCATAATCACCATAGTTTTCCTCTTTTTTACCAAATATATTATCATAATCGACATCCCTTAAATCAATATCCGGTGAATAATTAGCTCGTAAAATTTCTTGTAGTTTTTCAAGTAGTACATCTGATAACTGCTTATTTCTCTTTTCCATAGCAATTTTCAGCTCATCTGATTTATCTGGTATGGTATAATAGCTTCCTCCATTATTAAAATACGAATACCATAATTGTTTTGCTTGTTCAATCGCACCATAAGAAATGAATATATTTCCATCTTCCAATTCGATAAATGGCATTATCTCATGCCTTACCTTATTTGCACCTACAATCCATATAATGGATTCATTTTTCCTTACAAATTTCTGTAATTTGTCTTTTGTAAGTACAAAACTATTATAAAATTCCTGTCCATCAACAGCCGGCGTAGAATAGCGACCAGCGGCATCTATAAATTCCCTTTTGGAAATTACCGTAAGCGCTTTGTCATCCTTCTTTAATACTATATTTTCAAAATTCTGTAACACTGCAAGAAAAGGTAAAAATTGGACATTCATTTGTTTAAAAAATCCTTTTCCAAATTCAGTATTATCAGCTTCAACCGTAAACATATTATCATCCAGAGAATCTTGATTTCCAACTATTGCTGTATTAAAAAATATAAATGGATGGTATTTTAACACCTCTGCTGGTATATCGTCTCTTAATGTGAGCCTTAGTCCATAGTATGTATTATCTTCACCAACTTTCTTCGATAACGCCAATAAAGAAATACTTCTTGACACCAAACCATATAAAAACATATCTATAATAAGTTCATCGTCCATTACAAATTGTTTCTTTAGATTGATATTTTTTATGTTCACGTCATGCTGTAGTAAGATACAATTTTCTATCCAAATATTACACGCATCAATTATGTTTCTTTCTATTTGCGAATTCTTAATGAATTCATCTAACAATTCTGTCTCATCAATATTTTGCTTTACCAACTGGGTTCTAGCTTCTTTTTCTTTTAGATATAGCGAATGAACTTCATCAAATATATAATGCAACTTAAGCAACATGGCATATGTATCTTCCGTTTCTATCCTGTGCACCATTCTCTTCTGAATTTTATCAACTATCCCTTTTAATACATTTATTGCCGTATTTCTATCCGTTATTTCCTTATCTTCACCAAAATAGTCCTCAAATCTCTTATTTATTATCCTTTGTGGGATATTCATTATTCTCCAAAAGGATCTTGTTTGAAAAAAGAACACCGCATTCTCCCCTTTCATTATCTAACCGGATTTCCTTGCACATCTAACTTATACATAGATACATTTTGACTCGTCATTCTTGTAAACGCTGTTTCTCCACAATATGGACAGTCAACGTATTCTTTGTCTTTCCCTCCCGGATAAACTGTTCCCCAAAATTCATAAGCATATTCTTTACCACAATTATTGCAGATAATCTTCTCCATAGTCACTGTCTCCAATCTTATTTTAATCTTTATCTCGTTTTAAATATGTAAGCTCGATATCATATCCTAATGCTTCCATCATTTCAACAAATGTTTTATTTACAATACCATCTTTTTTCTTAATAATTCGATTTACATATTGCGCTGTCGAATTAATTTTTTCGCCAAGCTGCATCTGTGTCATTCCTGCCTCTAAGCACTTTACTTTCACATCTATTTCAAGATTATTTTTAATCATGATTATACCTCTATCCATCTACTTCTTTATTCTTCTTTTGAAGCAATTTAACATCTTGCTCATCCGCGATCACATGCATTTTTCTATGGCAATTTGGACACAAAGCAACCGTATTCTCTATTGAGTCATCTCCGCCCTTTGATAACCAAATAATGTGATGGCTTTCTAAATATGGGTTACCGTCCTTATCATTAAATGGCGCCTTCTGTCCACATAGCTGACAAATGCCCTTTGCACGATTTTTTGCATATTCCGCTATATAAGGATCTCTAACATAGGTTGTTGAAGCCACTGATCGATATGACGACTTTTTCCCGGAATGCTCTTTTGCCTTCTGTTTCAATTCTTCCTCAGACATTCCCTTTGCTTTCTGCTCCTTTGTCGATTCATAACGATCCAAAATTTCCTTATCAATTACGTCATTGGAGTCTACAACTTTTACAGGAAATATCCATACCTTACGAAGCATCCCCTCTGAATCTTTCTGGTCCTGCTGAAATGGATCCTGTACTAATTGTACTCTTCCATGAAAAATATACTTTCCGCTCTCTAAAACCTCACACAAGTATATTGCTACACCATTTTTATTTGATTCAGCTAACGTTTTATTTTGACTTGTAAGCTGTTGATCTCCGAATTTCCCCATTCCTGTATAATAGAGCACATCTCCATACCACTTATCTTCATAAAAAGATTTTGTGTGGTCGCTTACTATCAATAACAAATTATTTTTTTGAGACCTACGCATACCACCCATATTTCCCACACCGAATATCTCGTGTAAATCATTATTTGAAAGTGTGGCACCCATTTCTACTTCTGGTTTGAAAGCAATTTTTTTAGGCTGTCCTATTTGCTCATATAAAAACTTTTCAAACGTTAAAAGCGTCCATGATTCTGTCCCAGGTTGCTCTTTCATCCAATTTATAAGTACTTTCTGCTTTTCTAAAAGATCAGCTTCTGAATCAACCGCAATTCCGATCTTCTTTAAAAAGAAGTCTAAATGCTCTTCCGAATATATGTTAAGGTATTTGTCTGGATAATAGGTACCTAGTATTTTTGATCTAAATATTTGCGATAATCTGCTGTCACGTATACTCTCTTCATCTGCATTATTAGCAGCAATCAAAAGCTCAATTATTGCTTGCTTTATTTTTTCCATAGCAGCATCCGGATCATCTCCGAATTTTGGCACTATCCTGTACTCTTTTTTCTTATCCTCTCCCCATTTCCCATAATACAATCCAAACTTTGATGCATATGAGCCATGCATATCTCCTAACTCTTTTAACTCATTCTCAATACGATAGCAAAAAGTTGTTTTTCCAAGCCCGGTACAATAAGACTCTTTTGTTAGATTTTGTATATTTACAACACTATAATCTCTTACAAATTGTGCCCGTATAGCTTCAAGTCTTCCCTCATCTGCTTTTACCTTATCCATCTGTGCATTAAATCCAGTTATCAACTTCTTTAAAATCTCTTTATCCATAAAAACCTCCCAAGGCGCACGTTTCATCATATATATTTCACATTATACTACATAACATAAGTTTTTTCATCTTATTTAGATTATTTCATAACACTTTTTATGTAAATTTTAGCCCTACTAAAAAAAGACCGACCAGAACATCTCTGTTCCAGCCGGCTCAATTTGAAATCTTATTCACTTATCGCTATTCGCTTCATTGTTCCATCCAAAAATCTTACTTCAAAATGCATCTTATCATATGCTATTATCCGTTCCAGTACCAGGATTACGTGCTCCGGTATAACGGTCTGAATTGGTCCATCCTCGATCATCATTTTCATCTGCTTTGCTCTCAGTCTTTCCAACGGCGTCCCTGATTCAATCTGCTCATCCCATTTTTCTGTCAACTTGTCCTTATTTGCTATCACACCATTCCATGCCACACGAAATGCCTCAAATATGGATTCTTCGAAAATATTATCTGCTTGGCAGGCGCTGGCATCTTTTGCCTTTTTTGAAGCACACATCCAGAACTTCTTACCATTTCGGCTCCATCCACATCTCCTATAAGGCTTCCCACAATGAGAACAAATAAGCCTTCCTGAAAATGGACTGCTGTCGTTACCGAAAGCATACAGCCCTATCTCCTGCCGGTAGGTGTCTCTGCGTTCAAATTCCATCTGCACTGCTTGCCATTCATCCTTTGGAATTATGGCCTCATGCGAATCTTCCATAAAATACTGATCTACTTCGCCATGATTCTTAACCTTCTTCTTTGTAAGGAAGTCTACTGTATATGTTTTCTGCATCAAAGTATCTCCACAATATTTCTCATTTTGCAGCATAGCCTTTATTGCTGCGGAAGGCCAAGTATCTGCTTTGGTTCCCTTCACACCTTCCCTTTTCAGGATATTACTAATCTGGCTGCAATTGTATCCTTCCTCAAAGAGCTTATAAATCCGTTTTACAATCTTGGCCTGCTCTTTATTTATGATGAGTTTGCCATTTTCATCCTTGTCGTAGCCCATAAACATCTTGGTATTTATGGTCGGCTTTCCTTTTTGAAAATTGTGCCGTATTGCCCATTTACAGTTCTCGGAAATATTTCTCGATTCTTCCTGGGCCAGAGAACTCAAAATGGTAAATAAGAGCTCTCCAGAAGCGTCCATCGTATTGATACCTTCCTTTTCAAATATAATTGGAATTCGTAGCTCCTTCAATTTTCTGGAATAATACAGGCAATCCTGCGTATTTCTTGCAAATCGGGATATTGACTTTGTAATCACCTTATCAATCTTTCCTTCTTCACAATCCGCAATCATCTGATTAAATCCATCACGTTTCTTTGTGTTTGTCGCTGTAATACCTTCATCTGCATAAATACCAGCCAGCTCATATTCTTTATGCTTATCTACATATTTGCTGTAATATTCCTTTTGATTCTCAAATGAGCTGGCCTGTTCCTCGTGATCTGTTGAAACTCGACAATACGCTGCCAGTCTAATCTTCTCTGCTGCCGGCGCTGTACTCTTTGCGCTGTGGCTTCTCTTCTTTGCAGGTATAACTGTAATGTTTCTCTCCATTTTTCCTGTCCTCCTTAATCCAATAAAATCCATCCCATTCAGGGAGCCTATTTAATACTTCTTCCGGCACCCTAACTCCTTTGCAATAACTCTTTCCGCGACTCGCCATTCCGTTACATATGAACTCTACTAATCCGTCATATCGTCTTGATCGAGTTAATAAATGTCCGCACTCTGCGCAGTAAACTCTCCTATAATATGGATAATTCTCAACATTGTAGGCTGGCAATGGCGGAAGTTTCTTCTTTGTATGACTCTTTTTCCAGGTGCTCTCCTTCACATAACTATGCTGCTTGTGAAGTGGCTTATCTGGATCGAAGCTAATATAAATATTTCCATCAATCGCTCCCCAGCTTTCAATCACCTTTTGCGGCACTGATACTCCGCTGCAAAATCCTTTTCCCTGCCGATTGCGTCTTCCGCAGGAAAAGCTGTATTGCGCGCCACTTTTCGTTTTCTGCCCATGCAACACCCCGCCACACTTCGCACAGTGTAATTTATGGATATATGGGTAGTTCTCCTCTGTAAGTGGCTTCATTTCCAAATGTGTTGTTCGCTCCTTGGCTCTATCGTCAATTACCTTATTCGCTGCATTCCATAACCGTTTACTTACAATTGCTTCATGATCATTCTCAATATAAAAGGAAGGCACTAATGTTTGTTTAACATGTACCTTCCTCTCTGAATCGGTATAAGTCCTTTGCATAATGTAATCACCCTTATATGCTACATTGCGAACTGTTTTATAAACCCACTGTGCTGTAAATTGCTTCCCGCTTTTCAGTGTAATTCCTTTCGCTGCTGCCATCTTGACAATGGTCTGCGTTGAATAATTTTCTTTCACCCACTGGAATATTTGCTTCACACCTTCTGCTTCCTTTGGTACAATCTGAATTTCATTATTTTCAGTCATATCAAATCCAAGCGTTTTTCTAAGCTGGTATTCCGGCCTGCCTTCTGAAAACTTCCTTTTAAATGTCATCTGGGCCAACTCCCGGTATGTCTCACTCTCACCTTGTGCAAATGCTGCATAAACCGTAAGAAGAAGTTCGCCGCCCTCATTTAGCGTATTCATATTCTGTAATTCGAAAAAAACACCAATACCTAATGATTTCAGCTCTCTTGTAGCTTTCAGCAAGGTATTGGTGTTTCTTGCAAATCTTGTGATGGATTTTGTGATGATCAGATCAATCTTTCCAGCTCTGGCATCCTTCATCATTGCCTGAAATCCTGGACGCTTTTCTTTATAACCGGATATTCCAAAGTCGTAATACACATTAACAAATTCATAATTCGGATTGCTCTTTATCAGTTCTTCATAATGCTCTATCTGATTTTCAATGGAGCCTTCCTGGATTTCACTTTCTGTCGAAACTCTACAGTAGGCAGCAACTCGAAGTTTACTTTTTCTTGTCGTCTTGCTTCTTATAACCTGTACGCTCATTGCTTCTCTCCTTTCCTGGTAGTGTCACATATTACCATACTATCTGCATATTAGCCAGTTCAATCTTCCCTTGTATTAGCTAAAATCAATCACAAGATAAAAATATAAAGGCCCAAAAAATTAATTTCTGAGCCCCTTTACCTTTTTATTTCTCTTCTAACTGTTCCAATACCTTTTTTAATTTATCCGGAATTGGCAAACCAATCATGGCCGCATTCTCTGTAATAGAAATTCCTTCATTAGACAAATAAAAGAAAATGACTGCTGTACGTATCACACTTCCACTTCCAATAATCTTTACATCAACAATATTGGCCACGGATACTAGGAAAAATATCACTACCTTTTTACAAATACCTTTAAAACCAACTTCACTAGATAGCTTCTTCTGTATAATGGCATTCATCAATCCTGTGATATAGTCAATAATAACAAACACTACCAACGCATATAAAAATCCGTCCCAGCCTCCCATTACACTTCCTAGCGCTCCTCCTAATGCTGCAAACGATACCTGTAACATATCCTTCATAAAAATTCTCCTTTCTTAATGCGATTTTTCCAACGCTTCTCTTGTTTTCTTTCCAACAATCCCATCTACCGTAAGTTTCTTACTTTTCTGAAACTTTTTAACTGCAGCAGATGTTTCTTTACCAAAATCTCCATCAATGGTCAGCTTATGACCCGATTCTCTAAGTTCCCACTGAACCCATTTAACAGAATTCCCTGTCTGACCATATTGAACATTCGTTGATGGCTTACTATATGGATTCTTCGTGTTTACAGGAGTAGCACTTGTTTTTCCAGTGCTTTCTGCTTTATATTTTGGCCGTACAATAGCAAGAATGGTATTCTGTGCTCTCTTACGCTTCATAACCTGTCCACCATTACTATCATTTCCAACAGCGGTATTTCCTTCAACGGTATTGTAACTGCCATCTGCATTCTGAGACAGAATAAATCCAATGTGGTCTGCATGACCATCTCCTTGCCAATCGAAAATCACAAGATCACCTTTCTTGCCATTGCCTTTTGCGACAAGCAATTTCTTTGATTTTGCCCACCCATAAACAGTCTGGCAGTATGCTGTCTTTTTGCCATCATAGAATAAATCCGATGCGTTACACATCCGAAAGATATCCCATACATAGGCACAACACCAAGGATAAGACGATCCATGTACCTCCTTCCCATAATAATCTGTGTTAAAAACCACATTGTTACTGTTCGCAGGCGATTCTTTTACTCCAATAAAGGATTTCGCCTTGTTAATGATTGCTGTAGCTGTTTTTGCCATAACCAATTCCTCTCTTTCTTCTTTTTTTATATTAAAAAAAGACCCGAAGGTCTGATTTCTATAAATGACGCCATATTGATAAGCCACATAGCGAAAACTTCTGTTCACTCGTACAAAAAACGACCGGATACAACACCTGTGTTGTGTTAACTGCAATCGTAGTCGTATAGTTATGAAATGCTTTATCCCCCGCACAGGCTCCGTAGTTGATCATGTGCATTGATGCTGCAGGGCTTGCTGCATTTGACGCAGTTGATAAGAACACATAATGATTTCCACTTCCCGAATATTCAACACTTCTCATGGCCAAGGTATAAGTTCCTGCCGATAATGTGATGCCCTTTTTTATCACATAACATCCATAACCGGAAGAAACCGTTACATCCATATATCCTGTTCCCTGACTCATAGATACACTTCCAGATAAAGCAGTCTGGGTGAAGGCCGTTGCATCATGCCCGTTATAATCCAAGGCACCAATTCTCATATAAAGTGGTATAAAGTTATGATTTCCCCAACTGTAAACATGAGAAACCGTTGTCACATCAAATGTTCCTTCTGTAGCAATACTGTTGCAATTTCCACTCGTAAAAGTTGCTCCTCTAACAACTTGATGAGCCGTTGCATTACCAAGCCGGCTTAAAAGAATCATATGTTCGTGATTTGTTCCTGAGATATATCCTGTACATCCCTCATATACCGATAAAAATTTTGTACTGCTACAATTTTTTGTTGCACCCGTTGCATCTGAATAAGAAGTTCTGTCTCTAATCTGCAATGTTTGATCTGGAATATATCGATAATCAGTCAGTCGATTCATGGTACCTGTAACCTTACTGCCATTCACCCACGCTGTTTTTCCAGTTAAAATTTCAGATGCTGAGGCAGTTCCCTGCGTCTGAACAGAAAGACTGTTGGCTGTAACTTTTCCGGCTCCGTTATGATATCCTACAGGAATTGTATATATCTCTCCACAATTCAGACCTTTTGTCTGTGTGCCATTATCAGCCATACTTCCAGTCATTTTCTTGCCGTTTACCCATGCGGTCTTTCCAAATAGAATATTTCCGGCACTTGCCGTCCCCTCTGTTTGACCAGAAAGGCTATTAGCAGAAACTTTTCCGGTTCCGTTATGATATCCTTCTGGAATCGTATATTCCTCTCCACAATTTAGGTTCTTTGCCTGTGCACCATTATCAGCCATACTTCCAATTACTTTTTTCCCGTTTACCCACGCTGTCTTTTCAGACAGTATATTCTCGGCACTTGCTGTTCCCTCCGTTTGACCCGACAGATCATTTGCAGTAACTTTGCCACTTCCATTATGGTATCCTGCTGGAATCGTATAGCTTCCGCCACAATTTAACGCCTTAGATACTGCTCCATTGTTAGGCATAGTACCGGAAACGGCTCTTCCAGATGTATCAGATGAAAATGTCTTTCCTACCAACACATCTCCTTTGTTTGCATCTCCACCAAGACTGTCCACTTTCATATCACCAGAAAAATACACTCTATTTCCCGATGTTTCTACTGTCTGCACAGAGGTTCCCGGCGTAATCGTCTTTTCTGTCTGAGTTGCAATAGATGTCGATGCTGATACAGATGTTCCTGCATCCGCAAAACCTTCCTGACTAATCTTCGTTGTTGCTGTGATTTTTGAACCACTCCATGACAAAATCGGATTTTCTATTGTTGCCTCCTGCATATCGAGTTCCTGCTCATTATGGCCATTCAGATTTGCATAAATCTGATTTTTCACTCTACGCATTGAGATTTCCAAGTTATTTATGTTTTGAACCATCTCTTGAAATGCGGCATCTGTCTGTGTAGCCACGCCAAGTTCCGTGATGGCAGATGCTATGGCTGTTTTCCCATCACTGACATATTTTTTTAACTCTGCCATTGCTTGATCCATATTATCCTTTGCTGTTTCCAGTTCTTTTAACTTAGAATCAACAATGTCTGCGTTTTCGTTGAAATCCTCTACATCATAAAAATCTGATGTTTCCGGCTTTTTCATCTCATAATGTTCCGTATACTGCATCATACACCTCCGATTGCTGTATCATCACGCATCTGCTGATGAGTGAATTGTTTCAAGTTTCCATTTGTATGTTTTGCCAACATAGCATATGTGTTGTACAAAATGATCAATGTATATTCCATATTAAGTGGCAGCACATTATCCAATAACTCATCCACATCGGCTCTCATATTCTTGGATGCCAAAGCCACCCTTACAATGATTAACTGCTTCTCTGTATCTACTGTCCAATCCACTCCACCAGGACAGAGCGTTTGTAACTTCCGTAATATCACCCGATAGGTATAAGGCATTCTTTCAAGCACTCTGGTTTGAATCCTAAACCGTCTTTCTGACAGCGTATCTGTATCCAATGGAATGATGGAAAGCATCTTTTCCCATCTTGCTGTCTTTGTCTCATCCATTGTTTCCAAGAATATATCATCAAACAATGCATTGACTGAGGCATCCAACATTGCTTCCTGATCCGCATTGATTTCATAAATCTTCTTAATATCCGGAATGGATCGAATTATCTCCGGTGCATCAAACAACATATACCTCACCTCGCAATGGAATCTGGTCAAACAATAGCGTCATATTCGCTGACTGACCATTTAGTTTTGTATCTGTAACATCGAGGACTCCCTCAACACCAAGAATCCGTGCTTCTATCTGAGAAACACGAATAATCATATTTTCGTTCTCTGCCTTTTCCCATCCCTTTCTCTGTCCAAACAGATACTCCTCGATTGCTGCTTCCACCTGTTTTTTGCTCGTTTCAATACTAAAATCATCGTCCCAAGTAATTTTTGTTTCTATATTAATGGTTACTCCAGCCACCGGTTTGATTTCTACTTGATGACAAATGGGTGCCATGCCGTCACCTTCCCCATGCGACTGCTCTGGATCCACAAGCTCCTGAATCTTTGAAATCGACATATCTGATGGAACACCAAAGTCAGAGGAAATAACATAGATGTAAATCATGGAAGAACCGTTTTCTCTTCGCCTCGGCTTGCATCCACCTACACCAGTTAATGAATTTACATAGTTACGATAGTCAGCCTTGTTTCCGCCAAAGGCTTTATTCTGAAAGGTCGCCATCACCCTAGCACGGAATACCTCTACATCTTCATCTTCCACGCCATTTTCCAAAACTTCTGTGATATTTCCTCCTTCATAGTCATCTATGTAGTCAGCCGGTTCCAATTCTCCCAAATTGGTATTTGCTGCAATACCGGATGTTGTACAGGTCAGTTCGTAATTAAACTCACCCAGATCTTTTGTCACTTCATAATCATAGTCATTGCAGGTGAGCATTTCGCCAAGTTCAATACTCTGCTTAAATACACCACGGACTTTTGGATAAGTAGCATACTGATAAGAAATTCCTCTCTCAGCCGCATAACGGATCAGATACTCAAGTTCCATCTTATCCGGCAGCATATTGTCATAAATATCTTCCATATCAGCATATACTTCTTCCAGTTTGAGAGCTTGTCTGGCACAAGAGTTGTATGCCAACGAGCCTTCATCGGTCCTCACTTCCGCACCGAACTCACTCATCATCTCTTCCATAATATTGTCATATAATCTGTCTTCAAACATGGATATCATCCACCTCCGCTTCACCATAAATTGTGATAACTGTAAATGAAACCGTAAGCCTGTCGCCTTCAAAGACACAAACTAAATCACGAATGCCTTCAATCTCATCATTTTGACTGAAAGCATCCGTGATCATACGATTTACTTCGGATTCAATTAATTCTTTGTCATACTCCGAACCAATCAGAGTGTTTAGTTCATGACCATAATCCCATGAATACTGCTCATACATATATCTTGGGGTTTCAAGCACCATTCTAATCCACTGAACAACAGCATCCAAGTCAGAAATAATTTCTCCCGTCAGTTGCCCTGTAGCAGGATCAATCTCATATTCGGAATTAGTAGTATTTTCTTCTGCCAATTCTTCAATATCAATATCTTCATCTTCCAAATCAAAAGGAAACACTACATACTCACCACCTTTGCCAAAATCACATAGGTTTCATCTGATATTTTTTGTAGTAATACTTCGTCCCCTTTTTCAAGTTTGCCTTTCAAAGCAGATGAAATAAGCAGGTCATCAGCATCAAGCAAAAGGGTTCCTAGCTGACACTCAGAATCTGATGTCATAACCCCTATACACGGTGCAGAAACTGACTGATTTTGCTCACGCATCACTTTAAGCATTTTTTCATACCCATTCATCCGAACACCTCCTAATTTGGACTTTCCATCTCATTCTTCCATACCAAGCCAAGACTCATGGTATGTGTTCCATTTTCAAAAGTGTGGCTGTCAGAAGTGATATAAAACTTCCCTGTTAAGCCTGTCGCCTTATCCTTAACCGTCAGACTGTATCCTGCCACAGCCCGTATATCGCCAACAGCAGATACATTAGCTTCTTTTGTTACACCCTCAAATTTTGTCTTAGCAGCCTTCTTGGCGTTTACCTTTTTCTCCTTGGTGTAGGTAGACTGGTAAATGCCATACTTATTTATGCTTTTCTTGTTATCAACCTTCCCTAGCTTTTTCCCTTTTTCAGAGTAAATCCGAACTCGGTTGATGATATTATCAAGCGTGTCAGAATAGCCGGCATCCGTAATATTGCTATCTTGACTAAGAACCACTCCGGAACTAACTCCTTTCGCAATAACAGAAACTTTTCTTCCCCGCATTACTGGTAAATACTTCTTTCCAGTATGCCCCTTTGCCTTCCGGTATGCCTTAATCATAATGTCATACAACGACATATCTTCACAGATAAGCTTTGGGATGGAGTATCCTGTCTTTGCTAAATTCACAGTCTTTATCTTGACATCCGCACAGACCTTTTTAGTGATGTATTCCGCTGTATGCTTTTTGAACTTGTATGTCGCAGAACTCTTCAAAAGGTAATTCATAAAATCCATAGCGGTATAATTCCACACACCAATTTCTGCATTTTTATCCCTGCTTGTTACAATCCCGACAAACTTCTGTTTTCCATCAAAATAAAAGGTCATAACATCACCAAGAGCAATCTTCGGCCTACCAATACTGGAGCGGTATGCATTCGCTACCAAAGTAAATGTTATCTGTCTGGAAGCCTGCGTATCTGTTCCTTCCCATGTCAGACTCTCAAAAAACACTCTGGTTCCTTTCCATTTCAAAATTGCACTCATACTTTAATCACCAACTTCATACCAGCTTTCAATTTCTTTTTTGCTCCTATTTTCTTTTTATTCTGATTATAGATCGCACGCCAGTTTGCACTCGTTCCCGTCAGATATTTGCTGACCTTTTGCAGAGTATCTCCCCTTTTACACTTATAGGTGCAGGACTTGGTTTTCTTAGAAATCCTTGCCCCTTTTGCCAATTTTATCTTGGTGGATGTTTTACTGGCAGACTGTTTTCCCTTCTTTGCAACTTTCGGTTTTCTATACTCCGTCAACGTGATGGTGTATTTTACATCTCCGACCTTATCTTCCTCTCCGTAATTAAAGGAAGATATAGTAAAATGCCTGTTAATGTTTGTAGTCGTAATGATCAGATGCACCACTGTATTCTTTTCAAACAGAGTACACAGTTTTTCAACATACTCATATGGTTTCTTAGGCTTACATTTACAGAAGTCATAGTGCATATGCGGAAAGAAGCTGTCCAAAGTAATCTCATACAAAGAACGGACTCCGAGGAGGTTAATGTCCCCGAAGTCATGTATGGTCACTGTGGAATTGTTCTGTGTTGCAGAAATCTCAAAGGATTCCGGCAGCACAGGTAACTGTATTTTGGATTTATCATTATTCCATTTAATATGAATATTCAATCTCTCCACCTCCCATATTCTTTGCCACCTTTTCCAACTTATCTGCAAGTCGCTGTGCTACTTTATCAATGTCGCTATCCTCCCGAACAACAATCTGATCTGCAAGTTTTGGAATGGTTATCACTATCTTCGTATTTCCTTTTTCCCCTGCTGCATCCTTTCTTCCTTGCTCCTTAGCCATTTTTACAGATTTATCATGTGGATACACTCTTGAGCCTTGTGGAAGGTCTACGATTTCGCCACCACGCTCTGAGATCTGTACAATGCCACCACGCCAATTTTCTGTACCCTTTGCAAGTCTTGGAATACTCACAGTCGGAATTTCTGGAATTGCGGGGATGCCAACAAGGTCTGTACACCAATTGATACCACTAATCAAACCGTTAATGATCCCAATTGCACCATTAACAATAAATTCCACAGCAGCCGGAATCAGATTGAAGATTCCTTTAAAAATGGAAACAATGCCATTCCATGCTTGTGACCAGTTTCCAGAGAAAACCCCTGTGATAAAATCAATTAGTCCACTAAAAATATCCATGATTGAACCAAAAATACTGCTGATGAAACTTGCAGCATTGGATATCACACTTCCGATATGATTAAACACACCAGAAACGATAGGTCCCAAAACCTCAAACGCCGAAGATATAAGTTTTCCTATCGCACTAAATAACGGCTGCAGTTTCTTTATAAAACTGCTGACAATCTTAAAAGCCTTTGAAAACACCTTTGAAAAGACCACCGCCAGTTTTTCAATCACAGGACTGGCTTTCTTAAACATCTTCACTAAGGTGTTGCCGACTATTTTTGCAACATTTCCAAGCAATTTTCCAGCCTTGCTGATAATTGGAGATAGCACTTTAAATGCTTTCGTCAGTGTTTTTCCTATAATAGGAACAAGCTGTTTTAGCACTTTCATGACTGTTTTTATAACAGGTGTTAGTGCTTTAAATACCTTTGTCAGCGTCTTCGCAATAATCGGAATCAGTTGTTTGATGGTATTGATTACCGTTTTTACAACAGGAATCAGTGCCGATATGATCTGTGCTACCACACTAGCTACAACCGGAATGATATTTTTTAATGCCCCTACAACAACCTTGATATATGCCACTACCATCTTCAAATACACAGATACAAACTGCTTAATATACGGTGCGAGCATTTGAATAATGCCTGCAATCCCTTCAAACAAAGTACCTGCCAGTTTCTTAACAACAGGCATAACTGTCTTCATCGCAGCAGACAAAGATTTCATCACAGAAGAAAATCCTTTTTTGAAGGTATCAATAACACCTCCGGCACCTCCAAACGCTTCCATAAAAGTATTTTTCACTTTTATAAGAACTGGCTTGACCTTATCCCAGTTTCTAATAACAAGAACTGCAGCCAATGCTATCGCAGCAATTACGGCGATCACAATTCCTGCCGGAGAAGTCAAAAGCCCCATAACAGAACCGGCTGCTCGGATAGCTTTACCAAGTTTTCCAATGGTTGAAACAACTCTTCCAACACCTGTGACCAATTTTCCAAATACCAACAATCCGGGACCAATAGCAGCCACAATCCCTAAAATCTTTATGATTGTGTTCTGCTGCGAATCAGATAAGGAATTAAATTTATCAGCAAGGCTCTGTAAATGTCCTGTGAGAGTTTTCACATACGGTGCCAATTTCTCACCAAAAGATATAGCAATACTCTCTACCGTTGACTTCAAAATAGTCAATTGACCATTTAAGTTGTCATTTGCAGTATCGTACATATCATTTGCTGCACCATTTGCATTTTTCATGGCATCTGTCATTTTCTTCCATTCACTGTCCGAACTGTTGACTACAGCAAGCAGTCCAGACATTCCTGATTTGCCGGCAAGTGTAGAAGCATATTGTGCTTTTTGAGTTTCACTTAATTTGCTAAATGAACCTCTCATTTCTCCCATCAAGGTATCTAAGGACTTCATTTTTCCATGCCCATCTGTCATAGAAATACCAAGTTTTTTCATTGCACCCTCAACTGAATCAGTTGGTGCAGACATTCGGCTAAGTGTGGAACGAAGTGCTGTACCTGCACTACTAGCTTTGATTCCCGAATCTGCCATGATGCCGAGCATCTTGGAAGTATCGGCTGCACTATATCCCAATGATCCTGCAACAGGAGCTACATATTTGAATGACTCACCAAGCATTGCCACATTAGTATTTGCAGAGGATGAAGTCTTTGCCAATATATCTACAAACTTCTGAGTATCTTTACTACTCATACCAAAAGCGGTCAAAGCATCCGTCACAATATCTGATGTCGTTCCAAGACTCTCTCCGGTCGCTCCGGCAAGTTTCATGATTGGCTCGATGCCGTTGAGCATATCCCCCGCATTCCATCCCGCCATTGCCATATACTGATAGGCTTCCGTTGCTTCTGTTGCTGAATATTTCGTAGTCGCTCCCATCTTCTTAGCCTGAGCAGACAAAATATTCATTGCTGTTTCCGTATCATCTTTTCCTTTTTTAAAAGACAATCCCATATCCTTAGCAGATTTGGATACTTCTTTCAAAGTTTTTGAAGATACCGTACCGGAAATGGACTGCACTTTATCCATACCACTTTCAAAATCAGAGGCAGCCTTTACTGCTGCTGTTCCCGCTGCTAAAATTGGCACAGTCAGTGCCTTTGTCATTTTGCTTCCGGTATTACTGATACCTTTTCCGGCATTCTGTATCTGTCTGCCAGCCTTTACATACTGGTTTGCATGGGCAGCAAGTTTTGAACCCGCCTTTTCAAGCGGTCCCGTCATTTTATCAATCAATTGCAGAGTGACATCAATAACCTTTCCCATTCAAAACTCACTTCCTCTCCTGCATAGACTCCACTTCCCGGTTACGCTGTTCAATCTCATAATGCAAAAAGGCTCTGAGTACCTGTCTTTCCCCATAGCCCAATTCATAAAATTCACTTGGTTTCATATGATGAAAACGAAAAGCGAGATACATTGCCTGCACCTCGCCATTCGTTTCAACTAGTTTTTTATCTCTTCCTCATTATCCTCATCCGTTACTCCAGACAATTCACAGATAGCATCTGATATTGCTGTCACCTCAAAACCGAATAAGGCAAGTGCCAGATCCTTTGGTGTCGCACAGTGAAAATGTTTCTGTAAATCCTTGTCTTTCATACTTGGCTCCACAATTCCTTCAACACAGGTAAGCAATTTGGAATCCAAGGATTTTGACAAGTCCACATTTCCCTTTTTATCTACCTGAATTGCCAGAATGTCATTCAATCGTCTTGTACCGATTTCGCAAATCTGAATATCTACAGGTTCCTCTGCGCCAAGAATCTTTGCTAACTTTTTGCTCTTAATGGTTCCTGTGGCTCTTTCTTCCACCTTTTTGGCATCTGCTTGTAATAACTGTTCTACTAAGTTCATTCTTTCGCCCTCCTATGCATTGATGGTGTCTAATACTTCCCAGCTTGTAAATGAAAATGCAATGCTCTCTTCTCCGAGTTTCTTTGCTTCCCAGTTTGCAAGAGTCAATTCATCAAAAGTACATCCATTTAACTGAATACGCTCTGCACCAAAACTGTCTGGATCATTTAACTTGCTGATGATTGTGCAAGTTGTTGTCTTTCCGGCTTTTGTGTTGTCAGAAAGTTTCTTAATAAAATAAGAGGATACTTTGTTTAATTTCAAAGTACCCTTTCCATCAATTCCTGTGATCTTGTATCCTTTCGCTAAAGTTCCTACTTGATTAACTTCTGTTTTATCCAGAGAAACTTTCGCTTCCAAAGCGGTAACCTCCGCCATGTAATCATCGTCTACCCATACTTCTCCAAAAGTACCGTTAATGACCTTTTCCGGTGTATATGACTTCATTGGATCATCCCCCTTACATCGTGATTGGGATAACAATATCCTCAATCGCATCTAACATCTGTACAGTTGCTTTCAGATACACATATGATCCTGTATCTGCCGTCTTAATATCATCTTCACTCATGGATGAGATATCTTTTCCCTCTCCTGCGAGATATTTGCTGTTGGCATTCAAATCAATCTCCACAATACCGGATGCAATGATGTTATCATCCACTAAAGTCTGAAAATAGTTATTGATTGCTGCAATCAGCAGACATTTATTGTCATAGGTGTTTGGATATTTCCCGATGTAACTATCCTCCATCGTGGTTCGGATGTCATCTGCGATCATATCCATTGCCTCAACAATCTTGATCTTCTTAAAATTCTTACCCTTGTCCGCCGTCAGCGTTTTTAAAGAGGTAACAGCTCTCGCTGTCTTTACTTTTTCGCCATCGAAAAATAAAATAAACTCCCCATTGTCTACGGCATCATCCATCGCAGACTTGGAAAGTTTTGTACAATCAGTAACCTCTGCAAGTTCTGCATAGGTCGTTGCAATGCTCATTGGTGTTCCGGCAATCATACCTGCAATACGTGAACAATACTCCTCGGCATCATATTCCGTATCATCCACATAAATTTTGGATGTTGTGAAATTGACGATTGCCGCTGAATCTGCTTCTGCATTGGGTAATACTGCCTTGATGAGGTGATTATTTGCCCTCTCCGTTTTCACATACTCCACCAAACGATTCACTGCATCATCCGTCTGAGCACTTGGATATACAAGCCAGTTGAACTTATAGGATGAAAAGAAATTCAACGCCTCATTCAACTCTCCCTCGTCATTTTTAATCACATATACAACCACCTTCTTAGGCAGATTGACATATCCTTTCAATGCAAATGAAATCTGCTCTTTATTGGTTTCTGACAGAATTTCTGGAATATCTCCAGAAGATAAACATACCGATGGATTGGTATCCGGTACATTTTCATCTTTCAGAATCATTGCAATAATCCCTCGTTCTCCACGACTGAGGGCTGTAGCAGCCTTCTGTGAAAAACTGATAATCACACTTGGCATTCCCATAGTCTTATTCCTCCATTTTCACTTTTGTCTCGACCTCTGTTATGGTCGGTGCTGTATTTTTTGTTTCAATCTTTCCAAAGAACTCCAAGTCAAAGGAAATCTCCAGAATGTTTTTGTCATTTCCTGCATAGTCAAAATCAAAGTTGGTAATATCGACAGCTCGCTTTCCAACCATCAAATACTGTCCAAACAGTTCTCTGAGTTCATCCACTTTTCGAAGCATATCTGCTTCATTGATCTCTTTTTGAAAATATGTGATATAAAATGTCAGCACATTTTCAGTAGAGTTTCGATTGGAAAAGTCCAAAGTAACCGGCTTTAACTGCGTAAAAAAAGAAGGCTTTTGATAACCTTCCACAACTTCTATTCCGTAGTACCGGTATGTACTCTCCGGATATTTTGTTTTCATTTTTTCAATCAAAACCTTTTTTAACTCAATCAATGTCATGTCAGACCACGCTCCTTTAGCATTGTATCTACCATATCTTCTACGGCTTTGGGCACCTCTCTTCTACAGATTATGACTGCATTTGACATCATATGCTTCCCTGGAACAAATCCCTTTGGCTTTCCACCAACAATCAACTGATGCCCGTGTTCAACTAAATAAAAATGTGGAGACTTAGCCGATATTTCTACATATTGATGTTTACCGATTCCCTTTGCCTTAGACACACGATAACTACCAACCTTATGAAGCGACTTTCTTGAATGAGTTGTCCCAACCAATAATTCTACATTATTAATCACTAGTTTTCGAAAATTTTTGCCCTCCTTTTCCAAAAGCTCTCCTGCACGATCTGGATATTTTTGAGCCAACTGATTTAGTTCGTGAATGAAAGACTCAATCCCGGTTACTCGAATCACTTCGTCCATTCCTGATACCTCCCTGAATATATTCAACACATAAGATTTCCAATGAACGCTGTCTAAAATTCATATCTACAATAGAAATAATTTTAAACAATCGATCTTTATATCTGATTAACATATCTGCCGTTATTCCATCTACATACCTGACATACAGTTTCCAGGTTAATTCTTCCCTAATTTTTTCTGCGTCGTAATATTCACCATCTTTAATTGGCACAAGCGTAGCCCAAACTGAACAGTATTTTTGTTCCTCCTGACTAGCTTGACCTAACTCATCCACGCTTTCAATACGCTTTATAAATGTTACTCTTTGTCGCATACGACCAATGTTCAATTAAAACACCTCCAATCGAATATCTCCTAATAAAGAACGCATCATACAACGAAGCTCATGAAAATCCGCATCCTCTCTATGCTCATACAGATACGCAACTGCATAAAGAACTGCCGTGCGTGTAATATTAGAATAAGATGACAAATCATCTACCCTTGCTATATCGCGTACCATTTGTTCTGATGTTTCAATTAGTTTAAGAATTTGATCATCTTCCAAATCCTGATCTATTCGCAAATAATTCTTTACTTCCTCCAGTGTTATATGATGCATTTATGCCACCTCATTTCCTACTAACTTGACTTAGAATTTGATTTTACATCTAATGTCTTGACTGCTTCCGATAAAATGATTTTCCCATCTACACGTTCAGATGCTAAAAATCCAACCTGGCCTGTTGTAGCAAAGAGCTCATTTAATCTCTTGAAACTACGTCCCTGGCGATCTGCAATCCAGTAATAAGAGTAATCACCAAAGGCCATAACTCGGTTTCCGGCAGCAAGCTCTGGAACATAGATGGATGTCCGATAAGGACGGTTCAAAATTCTATCCGGTTCTCCCTCTCTTACAGAAGGCTGCCAGATATAATTTCCATTGCCATCCTTGAGCTTACGAATTGCCTTTACTGTGGAATCATTCAGAAGCCAGGTTGCCTTATTACGATACGGTGCACGAAGGCTGTAATAAAGATCCATCACATCATCGAAGGTAATACTTGTGGTCGCTGCTGTCACACCAATGTCTGCACCACCGGTCTTATTGAAAATACCAATCGGCTTTCCGGTACCATCACCAATGAAGAATGCTTCCTCTTCTTTTGTACCAATACGACGTCCAAACTCCTTAGAGATGTACTGCTCAATATTGAAAACGGAATCATTAAGAAGCTCATCTGATACCTTGATCATGGTAGCGAGCTTGTGTGCTCCAATAGAAGTCTGTCCGAAGCTATCATCGCTTTCCGGGAACTGACCGCCTTCATCAATCCATGCTGCTTCTCCCTTGGAAGTAACAATCGGAATCTTGCGATCTCCAGATGATGTTTTGATGACGGTTGCAAGACTTCTGAAGAACACTTCATCCTCCAGGGCTTCCACTAACTTCTTTTCATACTCGTCCGGAACCAGATATCCGCCCTCGGAATCTGTGCCAATAGAAAGAGCATTCTGGATTTCATAAGAATTCTTGTTTCTCATGCTATTCCAAAACGCTCTCTTATACTCGTCAGTAGCTCTACCGGTCTTGGTTTCACCTCCCGGCTGGGTGTTTGGCTTATTTGTAATCGGTGTACTTGTTGCTTTGGCAAGCTCTGCCTCAATCACAGCCTGGCGCTCAAGTCGGTCAATCTCTTTTCCAAGATCAACAACCTCTGCTTCCATCTTGTCATAAGTTGCTGCATCCTCCGCAGACATCAGTCCATTGGATCCCTGCTTGGAATCTAAAAACGCCTTTGCTGCCTCCCATGCTTTTGCTCTCTTTTCCTTTAATTCTAATACTTTACTCATTGTGAAATCCTCCTATCGTTTTAAGAGATCAAGTCTCTTTCTTAATTGGTCTACAGGTACTGTCTCCGGTGCCTTATCTGTCACCTTATTCAAAAAGGAATCTGCAACCGATTTTCTGGAATAGGCATAGGCATTCTGGAATGGGAACTTCTTCTTTTTCTCATCCTCGTCGCCTTCACCATCTTCCTCTGGTTCTTTTCCTTCTTCTTTCTCATCCGGATCCTCATCTTCTTCCGGCTTTTTCTTAGGCTTTTCTTCTGCGGCAAATAATACTTTGTCAGCGAATCCAAGCTCTACTGCTTTCTTGGCATTAAACCAGGTCTCATCATCCATCATCTTTGACAGCTTGTTTCTGGAAAGCCCGGTCTTATCCACATAAGCATTTAAGATGGATTCCTTCACCTCATTTAACATTGCAATGGCAGCTTCCATATCTTTGGTGTTTCCCATTGCAAGTGTCGCCGGGTTATGAATCATCATCATTGCTACTGGACTAACAAGTACGGTATCCCCTGCCACCGCAATAACCGACGCTGCAGATGCCGCCAGGCCATCAATCTTAACTGTGACATGCCCCTTATAATCGCGAAGCATGTTGTAAATCTGAGCTGCTGCAAATACATCTCCTCCTGGAGAGTTAATCCAAACAGTGATATCACCGCTGTCCGCATTCAGCTCATCCTTAAAAAGCTGTGGAGTCACTTCATCGCCATACCAGGTCTCATCTGAAATTTCTCCATTTAAAAAGAGCGTCCTCGTTGATTCGAGTTCGCCCTCATTCTTTACCCAGTTCCAAAACTTACGTTTCATCGCTTACCTCTCTTTCTATTTTCTTGTGGTGGCAGATCTTCCTGCTTTGTGCTCTCCTCCGGTTGTTTTTGCTCTCCTGCAAAAATACCTGCATCCGCAAGTTTGCACATATTACCATTGATTAGATACAAATTTCCACCTTCTTCATCAGACAGTGGATTCATATCTTCCATTTCCCGGATATCGTTTGCAGAAAGCCAACCATTCTGGCGGCCTATACTGTACCCATTCATACGAGACTGATAATCGCCTCGCATCAAGCCATCCACATTTAGCTTAATGAAATACCTTCCCTTTTCTCCCGAAAGCAAGAGTGCTTTCCGTAGGCTCTGTTCCCAACGGATAACCCAAGGATCCAAGGTGTATTTCACAAATTCCAGTGACTGCTGCTCGATATTTGAAAAGCTCGATTTTTCCAAATCACCAACCATATGTGGTGGAATGCGGTATAATCTAGCGATTTCATTGATCTGAAACTTCCTTGTTTCAAGAAACTGCGCTTCTTCCGGAGGAATACCAACCTGCTGGTATTTCATTCCTTCCTCTAATACCGCAATCTTATGAGCATTACTGGTTCCACGATACACAGCATTCCAGGAATCTCTGACCTTACTTGGATCCTTAAGCACTCCAGGATGTTCCAACACGCCGCCTGGATTGGCACCATTTGCAAAGAAACTGGCACCATATTCCTCACACGCAAGCGTCATTCCCACAGCATTCTTTGCCATTGCTATAGGCGAGTAACCAATAAGGCCATCAAAGCCAAGACCTGGAATATGAAGTACATCTTCCTTCTTGAGCTTGATATCACCATATTCTTTGAAGTTTGGATTCTCATCACTGCTTCTGGAATAGACATAGTAAATCTCACCCTTGTCATCGCGCTGCACATCCATCTTATTGGGAAGAAGCGGATACAAACCAAGCACTCTGCCGGCACCATCACGAATGATCTGTGCATAGGCATTTCCCCAAATTAAAAGATGACTCATCAGCGTCTCTCGAAACACAAATGAAGTCATCTCCGGATTAGGCTCATCATGGAGCACCTGATATAACGGATGGTCAATTACCATCTCCTTTCCACCACCATCTTTATATTGATAAACATGGACTGGCAATGAAGCAATCGCCTCAGATAAAATGCGAACACAAGCATATACTGCAGTGGTTTGCATTGCTGTGGTTTCATTTACCGGTTTTCCGCTGGTTGTTCGCCCAAACAAAAATGAATATCCTGCATCTGCAGCTTTGTTTGAAGGCTTATCTCTTGCCTGTCCAAATCCAAACAAACTCTTTATTCCCATATGACACCTCCTGGTCTAAAAAGAATACAGGCCGCGCTCATCATAAACACTGCCTGTACTACCTTCATTAATTACTGCTCGTCCCATCGCCATAATCATGGCTACAATACCATCTATCTTCTCTACTGCTTTCGCCTTTGTCGGCTTAATATTTCCTGCCGGATCCTCTTCCATAACGACATTACCTGCCATCCAACGAAGAACCGGATTTCCACCATGAAGAATTCGCCCTTCCAAAAGCAGCTTATATACTTCTTTCGAAGGCGGGCTCATATCTTTATAGCCCTGGCCATGAGGAATTAAAGGTAATCCTTCATCCAGGAGATTTTGAACCAGCATCGTTGCATTCCATCTATCGTATGCAATCTCAAGCACATGAAATTTTTCACATGTTCTTTCAATGAAATCCTGAATGAACCGATAATCGATTACATTTCCGGATGTTACATTAATGTATCCTTGTGCGGCCCATGTATCATACATAACATGATCTCGCCTGCATCGCTTCTCCAGTGTATCCTCTGGTAGCCAGAAATAAGGAAGCACGACATACTGTTCATCATCACGTCTTGGCGGAAATACCAAAACAAAAGCTGTAATATCCGATGTGCTGGATAAATCTAGTCCTGCATAACAGTCCCTGCCATAGAGCTCATCCAAATCAATCACTCCATCGCCCTTCGCATAAACATGATCCGGTATCCAAGCAACATCTCCTGAATTCCAAATGCCAAGTCGCAATCTTTTAAAGGTTGCCTCATCAGCCGGATTCTGCAACGCCTCCCTATATGCATCACGCATACGGTCAATATTGATTGTCTCGCCAAGTGATGGATTTGACTTATACCAGGTTTCTTCATCATTCCAATCATCCGTTTCCGGATCCAAAGCATAGATAACCGGATAAAAAGAAGGATCTTCTCTTTTCCCAGCTAAAATATCCTTTGCCTTTAAGAACAGCTCATAACAAACAGATTCCTTATTGGTTCCTGCTGTGGTTATGATAAAAAACAAGGGCTGCTGTCTGGCATCACCAGATCCTTTTGTCAACACATCGTATAAATCACGTGTTTTCATGGCGTGAATTTCATCTATAACCAGACCTGAAATCGACATACCATCCTTCGTTGCGGATTCTGCGGACAACACCTGGTAATAACCATTATTGGCGTAACAAGCAATTCTCTTATTTGCTGCCAGCACCTTGGCTCTTTTATTAAGCGCCGGTGTCATTAAAACCATCTGTTTTGCAACATCATATACCAAAGAAGCCTGTGCTCTGTCGTTTGCGGCTCCATAAACTTCAGGTGATGCTTCACCATCTGCAAATAGCAAATAGAGCGCAATCGCCGCAGCAAGCTCAGACTTTCCATTCTTCTTACTGATAAGTATAAAGCATTCTCGAAACTGCCGGCAGCCCTGCTCATTGACAATTCCAAAGATGTCACGAACAATCTGCTCCTGCCAGGGAAGAAGTAGGAACTTTTCTCCGGCCCATTTACCTTTAGTGTGGCACAGGTTTTCAATAAACCGTACCGCCTTATCTGCTTTCTGTTTATCATAGTGTGATGTCAGCAGCATAAACCTGGATGGCTTATAAACAAACTCACTCATAGAACACCTCCCAGTAATGCTTCCATCTCATCAACTGCATCTTCTATTTTTGTATTACCGGCAATGATCCGGCTTCTTGCGGAAGGTGTAAGACCAAATTCCGCAGCAGCTTTAATCATCATCGCCTGATTTGCCCTTGAAATGGATACCTGCGGCACTTGCTGCCAGTATCCGGTTTTCGTTTTTACAATGCTACCATGCTGAGAAATAAACTCCTCAGCCTCCTTCCACCTTGCATATGCCTGACAATAGGAAGCAAATGCCGCCATATCAAGCTCTGTTAAAAGACCAAGGTGATACAAAGGGACTGCCAATCGCTCCCACTCTGCTTTTGCTTCGTCTTCCAGCCATTCCGGACAATCCGGTAATTTTTTCTCTGGATGCGGCTCTGCAAAATTAAGCGGACGCTTTCCAGGATTTCCTTCTAACACCTTCATTGCTGTCGGCTTTGGTTTTCTTCCTCTTGTAGCCATAGGTCTCACCTCTTTTCCATACTAAAAAAGGACCTTCCCGGTCCCGTCTATCTGTGTAACAAGAAACAGGCCTCTTGGCCCGCTTCCTGGAATATTCATTTCCAAGTTAGTTGTATTCGTTAAGTAAAATGCAGTAGGCAATTTGTGCTGCCTCATCATCTTCCGCCGGTTTTAAATCCCAGCCCCTGTCATAGCTTGCAACCGTCTCTCCATCGATTGTGATTTGCAGCTTTGAAATCTTACCTTCGTTGATTCCATAGGCGCTTCCTTCATCGTAGGCCTTAACCCAATAATGTGCTATCTTGCTGCTGCCATCCTTCTGTGGAATTCCAATTGTTCCTTCGTGCCATAATCTACTCATTTTTGTATCCTCCGTTTTCTTTGTTTTCCCTTTCGGTAGGTACATATTCGCTCTAAAAGGCACTTATATCAACTCATATCTGCACCATAAAACTGACAAACATGTGCATACATTATTGTGTATATTACTACGACCAAAAAGCCCGTCCGGGCCTCCTGGCTTTTACCTTTTATGAAAGGCTAATCTTAAATGCTGGAATTGTTTCTTTTTTTGTTACTCCTTCAAAGCATGCGTTCCAATCGTTGTGGCGGCTGTTGATTTCAACCAAGCCTCCCAGCTTGCATCCTCTCTTTTCAAACTCTGCAATTGTAATGATCAGACTTGAAAAGGTGCTTGAAATTGTAAACTCTGTAATTCCAAATCTCCGGCAATTCTCTATAATTGCGTCAATGTCATGATCCCAAATCACCTCGGCAAAATTTATCAGGTCGTTTCCTGCCTCCTCGCTGTAAAAGTATGCTGCTCCGAATGTTAGGTTTACGTCAATCTCTGAATACTTGATTCCCTTTGTTGCTGCTTCCTCTAAAACTTCAATTTTCTTCATCATGGCTATGTGCCTCCTTTGCTTTTGGTAGTACATACATTAACTCTAAAAACACATATTATCCAGTTATATAGCAGCCATAATAGTTACAAATATCAGCTCGTTCCATTGGTACTATTACAGCTTTCTGCACTCGTCCTCGCCATAAGCAATGCCTAATGAACTGCCGCAATCCCAACTTACATGGATAGTCCCGATATCATCCACGCCGATAACCGTTCCCTGTTCACCAGGTTTCAATCTACAATATGCATCATTCATGGAGACCAGCTCAACTCTGGTCCCCGCAGGATACTCCCTTTTCAATCTTTCTATTACAGTGCTTGATATTCCGAACATTTCTTTTCTTCTCCCTTCTTTACTTTTAATTTTTCAAGTGCTGCTTCCTTCTGATCCTCTGTTCTAAATGCTGAATTTCCAGGCATGTTAGAAAGTAAAATCTTTCGAGTCATCTTGTAATCGTCACCGACCATTCCAAGTCTCACCAGCAAACACCGGAAAGCATATTTTTCATTGTTGGAATGGAACTTGTCTTTTAACACCCGCTTCTGCATAAGCGCCATCTGATTCATCAAACTTACCAAATCGGTATAGGCTTTAATGGTGTCAGCATCTTCCGTATATGGAAATGCCACCGTCACCTTTTCCTGGGTAATAGTTAAGCCCCGGTTGACCTTCTCTCCGCCGGCTTCCATCTGCCTATCAAAATACGCTTCCAGGCTTTCCGGCACCTGATTATCCAGGGCTTTTATAAATTTCTTATTCATCAAGAAGTTTCTTGCATTTCCAACGCAGCGATTCAAAAGTTTCTCTCGGCTGCAAAAAAGGTGAATTAAATTCATAATGCTTGTAACTGTGTGTCCCTCCGTTGGAACCGATATTTCAAGTGCTTCTATTTCTGTTTCTGACGCATCATCAAGCGCTCCACCTGGAATAAGTTCTCTTAAAAGGTCTATATCGGCTTCTGTATCATCCACCTCAATCTCTGCTTGCTTATTGATAACATACGGTCCAACCTGGTAAGCAAATCCTGGTGCTCCAAGATACTTTGCTTCCAGCCCAAGCGCCTGCGCTATCTGATTTATAAGCTGTTTTCTGTCTGCAACATGTGTTTCAATCTTCATCTATGCAATTCTCCTTTCGTTTTGGTAGTACATATATCACTCTACCGGCCATGAATTGCAAGCTATTTTTCTGTATTTTCTGCAGAAAGTTTCACTGCTCCCGCATAGGAATATTCCTTACCATCACGAATAAGACGTACCTTTGAATCTGTCTGCATCTGCTCAATGAAGCGGCTGACAATCACATCTGCATATTTCTCATCCAGCTCAATGGTATGACAAATACGGTCCATCTGTTCACATGCAATTAAGGTGCTACCGGAACCGCCAAACGGATCCAGCACAATCGCACTGCTCATAGACGAATTCTTAATCGGATATGCAATAAGATTGACCGGCTTCATGGTTGGATGAAGGTCATTCTTTTTCGGCTTATCATATTCCCAGACTGTGGTTTCAGCTCTGCCAGCATACCATTGATGTTTTCCGGATTTCTTCCAGCCATACAAACAAGGCTCATGAATCCACTGATATGGAGACCGGCCAAGCACCAAGCTCTGCTTTTTCCATATGCAACATCCAGATAAATAAAAGCCAGCTTCCTCAAATGCCTTACGGAAAGCCAGCCCATGTGAATCACTATGAAAAACATAAATAGAAGCATCATCAGCCATGTTCTGTTCCATATTCACATATGCTGCAAATAGGAACTTTTCAAACTGATCTTCTGCCATTTTGTCATTTTTTATCTTACCAGCGGTCCCCTCATAATTCACATTGTAGGGAGGATCCGTTATTACAAGTCCTGCCTTTTTGCCATCCATCAGCAAATCATAAGTTTCTGGAAGTGTGGAATCCCCACACACCAACCTATGATTACCTAACAGCCATAAGTCTCCCGGCTTCGTGATTGCTGGCTTCTCAAGCTCTGCATCTACATCAAAATCATCCTCCACGATATTCTTATCATGAACGGAATTCATAAGCTGCTCAATCTCCGGAGGATCAAATCCGGTAAAGGCTGTGTCAAAATCGGCATCTTCCAAATCAGAAATCAAATCAACCAACAGTTCTTTATTCCACTCACCGGTAATCTTGTTAAGTGCGACATTCAGCGCTTTCTCATGTTCCTCGTCTAAATCGACAATGGCACAAGGGACTTCTGTAAGTCCAAGGTCCGCTGCAACCGTTACTCTCTGATGGCCTCCTACAATAATGTATTTTCCATCTTCTCCACCACGCTTATTTACCACGCATGGATCCGCAAATCCAAACTCTGTAATGGAATTCTTGATTTTTTCATATTCCTTATCGCCGGGCTTCAAGGCCTTTCTCGGATTGTAGTCCGCCGGGATTAAATCCGCGATTGCTAATGTCTTAAGTTCTGCTGTTTGCATATGTTACTCCTTTCAAATAAATTCACCGTAACGGTCCAATACATAGTGTGCATGGCAGCAATACTTTCTGGTTTTGTTTCCATAGGATTCAAAAATCTTATGGCAATACTTACATTCCATCGTATAAGTTGCCTTCTCACTTTTCTTTCCCTCATCACGATGTGCTTTCCAATAGCTGCGCCGGCAAGCCTCACAACAAAATCTTGCTGGTCTTCCGGTTTTCGCTTTCTTTATAGGCCCAGCACAATATGCGCAAGCCTCTCCATTTTTAATCCGTTCTTTGGTATTCATCTCAACCGCAAGCCTTACTCCCTGCAAGCCATGATTTTTACAATAGCTTCTTACGGAGTCTCTGGTGAGATTTACCATCTTTCCGATTGCCTGATACCCAAGCCCCTGTTGTCGGAGCTTTCGTATCTGCAGCTTCTGTTCCTCTGTCATTTAGCGCTCCTTTCTACAACTTTGGTGCAAAAGTCAGGTAACAAAATTACAGCAAAAACTCCCGAAACTGTAGCGCATAAGTAGGTCTACGGTTTCAGGAGTTTAATACCCTTATGAGAATTTCGCGAAAATACGCGTTTGAGGGGGCATCGGTCTTCAGGCTTTCACCCTGTAGAGATTCAGGCCGCCCCTCCCCCGGTGCACTAAAACGTGTACGTCGGGTTTGCATCTTCATTCCACGTTTTTATATCATGATGTTTCTTGCATAGCGGCTGCCAGTTCTTTTCATTCCAGAACAACTTGTCACTGCCTCGGTGAGGAACAATGTGATCCACGACTGTTGCTCGCACCAGCTTTCCTTCCTTCTTGCATTCGACACAAAAGATGTTCTCTGGTCTTGCCAGGAACTTGCCTCTTGCTCTTTGCCACTTGCTTCCATAGCCACGCTTGCCAGAGCTCTTCCTATCACCACGATGCATTAAGGCGTGTTCATTACAATAACGCTGTCCGTATGGCACCACACGTGGACACCCCGGATGTGCACACGGGACTGGTCCTCTGTTTGGCATTGGCTTCACGCTCCCTTCTGTTATGTACTGGGTGCGGTGAAAGGATAAAGCCCGCACCCGCACCAAAAAAGCAAAGAAAAAAGCCCGCTGGAGCAATCTCCAGTAGGCCTTCTACAATTCTTTGCAGTTTAATAATATCACACCTATTTTTGAAAAACATTACCGTTTTTTAGGAAGACGCCTCACAAGAGTTGCCTTCGGCAATAGCAATATCGGCAATAGCGCTTATATCGTTTTGAAGATTGCCTGAACGCCTGCATCATTCGCAAAATCAGCATACGCAGTTACAACTAAAGCTCGACCTCTTCGGTACCCCATCGCATAAGTAAGATAATTTGCATTCCTTTCACAGATGCCAAGTTTTTGTGCCAATTCCGAAATCCAGCATCCTCTTTTCCCATAATCTTCAAGAATCAAATCATACAAATCACGTATCGTATTCATAAATACTACACCTCCAAAAATTCCATTATTTTTTCTGTATTTCCTGACTGAATTAACCTTGCTGCCTTCTCATTTACCCTACGCAAAAGTTCAACTCCATCAATATTCTGTACCTCAACAGCCTTCGCTTCCTTCTCAGCAGCAACAAGTCTTGTTCTTGCTGCAAGTATGCATAATCTTGTCATATAAGAAATACGTACTTTTTCAATATGGAGTTGCTGCTTCAGACTTTCAACAACAATCTCAAAATCGTTCTCATCCACAGTAAAGCTCATTGTTACACCGTATGCCTGATCATCTACTTCACCATCATCATTGAATTTCAATTTCTTTATGGCATTCCAATCTGGAATATTTTCTGCAGCGTCTTTGTATGCATAAAACAAAGCTTCACTCGGAGATTTCTCAATACGCATATCGTCCTCAATAATTTTCTGAATCCCAATGATATCCTCTTTCGTAGGCCGAATACTCTTGTTTAACATCTTTTACTCCCTCCTCGTCTTATTTGTAATTTTTGTATCTATTTGTATTATAACACTGTTTTTCCAAAAAAACAAGTAATATTTGTAATTTTTGTATCTATTTGTATTATAACACTGTTTTTCCAAAAAACAAGTAATATTTGTAATTTTTTTATTGATTTGTAATTTTTGTAGTGTTATACTCTTATTAGTAGCATTGGTAGCCAGAAAGGAAGGCGCCAATGAAAGAAAGACACTTGAAGATATACGAAGCACCAAGCCAAAAGAGAAACATTCCACGAATAAATCTTCAAGGCGATTGGTTATCAAATCTTGGTTACCATGTCGGTGATCATGTAATTGTATCTTACAATCAAGGTAAGCTCATTGTCGAATTAGATCCTGTAATTCCGGCAGATGCTAACTCTTAGGAATATTTCATTCCGTGTTACCCATTATTTTGACTATATAAAAATATGTATTCGGCTATCATGCTACATTTTTGTAACTCGCGTTTTTGTATCCAAAGGAGGAACTAATTGTTTACACAAAAAGAGATTCAGAGTATTGACCACAGCTATTTCAATGTTATTTTTGCCGGCTGCTTCTCAATAACGCTTCAATCGAAAAATACCAAACATTACTGGTGTATTCAGCACGAAGAATACCCAAACTTTTCTACTTGCAGAATTTCACACAAACATAACTATTCTGATCCGTTTCATTCCCATCGAAATAGACCAAATCTAAACAAAGCCATTCAAGATATTAAATTCCATGATGATTTTCAAATAAATGTTAGAGACAAAGAAAAAAGAACCCGCCACAACAATTCTATTGCAGCAGGTCGAAAGTTAGCTTAATAGTATTCTGACTTGTTCTGATTCTCTTCTCTGATATGTTCTTGTAAGATGATCAATTGCAGATTTTCTCAGTTTTTGAAGTTTTGTAATGCTTATAAACATTTCTTCTGAAACCTCATCCCAGGTGCGCCCTTCAATCACCAACCCCTGCATGATATGAAACAAATCGTCTGGAAGATGACTGATTGCTGATTCCAGGAATGCTATCTCCGCATCTAAGTCATAATATCTTTTCTGCATGGGCACGATCAATTCCTCATTGATTCGATCCAACTTATCCCGGTACCCAAGAGCAATGCGAGCTGTTTTATCAGACAGATCACTACTTTGCACTCGTTCCCCATCTGGATGAGAGAAACTCATAGCACTGATAAGTTCATCTGCTGAAAGGAACTCAAAATTCTCAATTTGTTTCTTTAAGTGCTCTCGTTCTCTCACCATCTGGGGATAATCGCTTATTACATTTTCCACGTATCCTTTCATGAATCCTTTACTCCTTTCGTGAAATTCTTGCTTTTACTGCACGAAGCAATGCTTCCTGCGTTACATCTTTGTTTTCCAAAGCAAGTAAAACATCTTCATCAATCGTTCCTTTGGTGATAATATGCTGCACAGTCACTGTATTCTTCTGGCCCTGGCGCCACAGTCTTGCGTTACACTGCTGGTAAAGTTCAAGACTCCAAGTAAGACCAAACCATATGAGATGACATCCGCCTTCCTGAAGATTCAGTCCATGACCGGCACTTGCTGGATGAATCATTGCAACTGGAATCTCACCTTTATTCCATCGGGTGATATCCTCTGACTTATCAATCGGTACTGCATGAAATTTCTCCATCAGTCTTTCTCTATCATGTTTGAACCAATATGCAATCATTACCGGATTTCCATTGGCAGCTTCAATTAAATCTTCCAGGGCATCTAACTTCCTATCATGAATCCATCTGACCTTACCGTTTTCATCATAAACAGCACCGTTTGCCATCTGGTGAAGTTTATTTGAAAGTCCAACCGCTGACTGCGCATCAATGTCGCCATCTTCCAGTGGTAAAATCAAATCATCACGTAAGCTGTCATATTGCTTCTGCTCTTTTTCACTCATCTCCACTTCCACATTCGATACAATAAGCTCCGGCATATTCAAGTGATCTGTTGCTTTCATGCTGACACAAATATCTGATATCTTATCATAAATAGCAGTTTCCGCACCTTCTCTTAGTTTGTAGGAAAAGATCACATCACGATTTCTTTTATCTGGCACAAAATACCGTTCTCGGTAACCGCCAAGAAATCTACCTAGTCTCTCGCCACAGTCTAGTAAATTGATCTGAGCCCACAAATCAATCAAACCATTCGGTGTCGGTGTTCCTGTAAGGCCAACCACTCTCTTTACTGTCGGTCGTACCTTCCGGAGCGACTTAAATCGCTTACTCTGATGACTCTTGAAGGAACTAAGCTCATCAATAACGACACAATCGAAATGGAAATATCCATTTTCAATCAACCAGGTAACATTTTCTCTGTTGATGATATAGATAAATGCCTGTCGGCTTAGTGCTTCCCGTCTTTCTTTTTCAGAACCGACTGCTACGGAATACGTCAATCCATTTAAGTGATCCCACTTTGCGATTTCCTTTGGCCAGGTATCCTTTGCCACTCGAAGCGGTGCTATGATAAGAACTCGTCCCACCTCAAAATAATCAAGTACCAACTGCCAAAGAGCTGTCAGTGTAATGATTGTTTTCCCAAGGCCCATTGATAAGAGTAATCCGCAGGCCGGATGAGAAATAATAAACTCTGTAGCATATTCCTGATAATCATGCGGCTTGTATGATTGCATCTAAAACCACCTCAACTTTCTCTTTGCTATCAATGCAGAAAACTAAAAATCCTAATGCTTCTAATTGGCTTTTTCTCTTTTCCTGCAAAATTCTCATTTTTTTACCCGGTGCCTTCAGCTCAATAAATCCCATCTTTCCATTCGGCATTAACACCAACCGATCCGGGACACCAGAAAGACCAGGACTTACAAACTTTAACGCCAGACCATTTCTTTTCTTTGCAGCCTTTACAAGTGCTGCCTCTACTTCTTTTTCTCTCATAAAACCTCCATTGCCGATTTCTATTTCCAAAGGCTTCAAAACTCTATATACGTATATAGGCTATATACACGTACTATCACGTATCTTTTAATATCTCATTTTCATTTCATATATCAATGAGCAATATAAGCAATAGTATAGAATAAAGCCTGATATTTACTTGTTTTCCACCATTTCTATTGCTATTTCTATTGCTCATTTCTTGGCAACGAAAATGCCTAACGGCAATACCACCTTGCTTAGCAGAAAGGCAGCGCCTCGCCATCATCTGCCATTGCTGTTCTTACGTAAGCAATCTGTGAACCATAATCCTTAAATGACAACTTTCCGGATTTATTCCCGTCATAACGCTTCCAGCCATCGAGCTTTGCCATAATCGCATTAAGCTCATAACTATCCTGCTTTCTGATATTCGCCGGTTCTCTGCCAAAGCACTCCGCCCAGATCTCCAGATTACAAACCTTGTCTCTTGGTGCAACTCCCGCACGATTCTGTGTGGTAAATTCATCACCAGCCAAATACATACGCTTCTCTGAAAGTGATAACTTTGCCCAGTCTGCCGGCAAGAGCTTATCTAAGTACTCTCGCACAAGACCTTCTCGATCATCATTTTCGAGCGCTTCCTGCTGTTTCTCTGCGGCCATCTCTGCATCATTTCCTTTCAGAATCAGTTCTTCGCCGGCATTGTATAAGGTCAAGGCTTCTGCCCAGATTTGTTCCAGAAGGGGCTTGTCCATATTCCAAGGATGCAAAGAGCACTCACCAGTCACCTGAACTGGCCAGAAACGCCTGTTACCAGTAACATCACGAAGGAAATGTTGACTATTTGATGTTCCACAAATCACGCACTGACGCGGATGGCTTTCTACTACAGTGCCATAAGCCACACGAAACTTATCATCCTGGCGGGAAGCAAAGCTCTTAACCGTCTCCACTTCTACCTTTTTGATACCATTCATTTCGCCAATTTCCATTATCCAAAAGCCCTGCAGCTTTTCTGCTCCTGTTTTATCTCTCATATCTGAAATGGTAAGAGAATCTGAAAACCAGATACCACCCAACTTTGCAAAGAACATACTCTTTCCAATTCCCTGTGGTCCGGAAAGTACCAAAACAGTATCAAACTTTATTCCAGGTTCATATACACGTGCTACCGCTGCTACTAATGTCTTTCTTGTAACCGCACGCACGTAAGAACTATCCTCTGCACCTAAGTAATCGATAAGCAACATCTCCAGACGCTTCTTCCCATCCCATGCTGGTAATCCTTCCAAATATTCTTTGATCGGATGGAAAGATCTCTCTGCTGTAATTGTAAGCAATGCATTCTTCAGCTTAGAAGGACCGAATATGTGATATACGCGATCCAAATATGCAGTAAGCGATGCAAGATCAGCATCTGACCATCCTGGCTTTAACTGATCCCAAGGTAACAGCTCTGCATCACGAATTGAAATGCCGCAAGAGTGTTCATTGTAGGCAATCTCATGCAGGCGCTGATCGTATCTTAAAATCGTCACAAAGTTTGTCAGCGATTCACTTATACCACCATTCTTATCAAGTTCCAGCTTTGTCTGCCAATTTACATCGTTACCATTGTCAAAATCATCTGCTGCCTGCAGTTCTCTCTCCTTTGCCAGCTGCAGCTTTACCTTCTCATCCTTAATTGCAAAATCAACCATCGCTTTAAAAGATGGCATCTTGGATGGCGCTGTATCTGGTTTTGCTTTGTCATCCAATGCCCCGTACTTATGGATACGAACCGCATCAAATGCATTCATAAGCTGCCCACATGCCGGATCTGTTGCATGGTGACTATATGCAAACTTGTCATCGTAAATAACCACACCAGCACTACTATCAGCAGGAATATAATCATATCTACCTGCCATAGCAGATGGCTTATAAATATCCGGAATGAAAGTATCGATTGCTTCCTGGATAGAATAAGCTCTGCAAAAAGCTCCCACCATTCCTTCTTTCTCCAAAGGATCTGCCTGCTTTGCAATGGTACGCTTTACAATCTCAGACTGACGTGAGCTCATTGGCCATTCGCCGGTATCATGCCAATCCTTATAACGGGCCAAAATATCATCCGGATTTAACATCGGACCATCCTGAGACTCAAACCAAAAGACACCATCCGATGAAGTCGATGGCCAATACATAAGTCTGGCAGCCTCATGGCAAGTATCATCTACCATCTCCATTCCGATATCCTTTGCAACCATTCTGGATACCGGAGCATACTCCTCTGCAGATACTTCTCTGGAAAGAGGAATAATCAGTCTCACTCTTGGAGCTTCTGGTGTGTGCTTATGCGTGGAATACATCAAACACTTAAAATCAAACAGCATCGTCACCGCATCCCATACCTCCGGAACTGCATGATCCAGGTCCAGCGTCAACATAGAACGTCCCTCTACAAATCTATTTTTACGCTTTCCCTGTTTTAAGGCTCCACCAACAAATCCACCGACATCTTTCGCATTATCTTGTGCCGGCTTGCTCATTTTTCTGTACTCTGCTACCGTCTCAGTGGTGCGAATTGTCTGGGAACACTTCTGCTTAAAGTCATCCCAGCTCATATCCTTGTTCTTCCACTTTTTGTCCATTCGACTATTTCCGACTGCAATTCTCATTTGCTGCATCCTCCTTTGCAAGTTTTTTCTTTAATCGATTGATCCCTACCGTCGCCCCGCAAAGGTCACCCGCTCTCATCTGACCAATGATCGTGCGATACGTCTGCTGCGGAATCCGCGCTTTCATTGCATTTAACTCTCTAATTGCCTCATTCATATAAAAAATCCTCCTTAAATTCGTATCCTCTAATTAAGAAATCAATTGATACATCAAATAGCTTGGACAGCTTTATTAACATTTCAAAAGATGTTTCTCGTTTATTAACTTCCCACATTGCTACCGTTCCCTTTGACACTCCTACTTTTTCTGCAAGTTGAACTTGTGTCATACCTGATTTCTTCCGCAAAAATTTTATATGATTGCCAAAGTCTATCTCCTTGTTCATAAGTGCCTCCTAATCCTTCTGATAAAATTCACACTCATAACCTGCTGCATTTAAGATCAGCCCCGGCGTCCAATTTGGAGCTTTCGACATTATCTGACACGCATCTTCCAAAGAAGCATCCATCGGAGCTTCAATAACTGCTTCATCATGTACATGCATAACAATTTTGTATCCGGCCGAAAGCAAGCGACTCATAGCTTCCGCCAGGATATCTCTACTCATGGCCTGGATAACATTTTCCACAAACTTCGGACCATACGAGCTGATATCTCCCCACTTCTTTGAAGCATCTACGCCCATGTAAGAAATCTCATCTCTGTCATATTCATTGCGATAAATCTTCGGCTTTACGTAAGCAAGCCGTCTACCACTTGGCAAGTGAATAAATAAAAGTCCCTTCTCATAAGTAAATCGCAAACACTTATATTCCTGCGGCTGTCTATTCCTTACAGCCTTAATGACACATTTATGAACGTCCCACCAGAGCTTTACAATGTTTGGATTGGACTGACGCCAGGAATCTACGATTGGTTTTAATTCATCTTCTGTAAGCCCCATATCAAGAGCGCCCATTGATTTCATAGCACCTTCACCACCACCATAACCAAGCGCAAGCTCCGCGATTTTGCCCTTTTGTCTGAGTTCAGAATTCACACCATGCTTTTCAACTGGAACTCCAAACATCTGCGATGCTGATGCACAATAAATATCACCATTATTTTTAAAGACTTCCTGTCTCCAACTCTCACCAGCAAGCCAAGCAATCACCCTGGCCTCAATCGCACTAAAATCCGCGACCATAAATTTGCAACCACTTCTTGGCACGAAGGCTGTACGGATAAGCTGAGACAAAGTATCCGGGATTGAATCATACAAAAGTTCCACAGCTTCAAAGCAGCCTGCCTTTACAAGATTTCTTGCAACCTTCAAATCTGGAATGTGATTTTGTGGAAGATTCTGCACCTGAATCAGCCTGCCAGCCCAGCGGCCAGTTCTATTCGCGCCATAAAATTGCAATAATCCATGTGCCCTTCCATCACTGCACCGACACGTCTGCATAGCAACATACTTCTTAACGGACGACTTCGATAAAAGCTGTCGAAGTTTCAATACTTCTTTTACCTCACCAGAAACGGTATCCATAACTGCTGCTACCTCTGCTTTGGCAAGACTGTCCATAGGAACACCTTTTGAATTAATCCATTCTTTGAGCTGAATAGGAGAATTGGGATTTTCAAGTCCAGTAAGCTGCTGTGCTCTCTTTAGATATCTGTTTCTGGATTCTTCATCACACTGAATCGCCTGTGTAACCAGATCCATATCAAGCTCAATTCCTAAATCGTTAATATGCTGATCCTCTGCATACTGCTTCCATAAAAAGTCAGGCACCGGAAACATGTTCACTCTATCGAATATTTCCATTTCCGTTTCTACATCCCTTGCGTTATAGGTAATAAACTGCTGCCACTTATCCGGATCATGCTTCGGAAGATTTCTGGTTCTTCCTCCGTTTGTCTTGGTTGATTTACATGGAACTGAAAAGTATTTGATTAGATCTTTTCCTGTTTCCAGCTTCTGCTTTTCCACTCCAAGAACTGCACCTACCTGAGCTAAAGAACACGGTAACCCTAAATATAAAGAAGCTACCATCGTACACCGCCAACTCTCCGGATTCAGATATTCTCCAAGATATGCCCCAAGACACACTCTCTCAAACTGTGCATTAAATGCATATTTCAAAACATCCGGACTTTTAAGTGCTTCTATAATTTCCTCCGGCAACTTCTCCCCGTTTGCAAGATCAATTACCTTTACTTTTCCACCGTCTACTGCATAACCCAAAAGCAGAACTTCAAAGCCGGATGACTTGTCTACATATTTATAGACTCCCGACTTCATAAGATCTGCTTCGCTATAGGTTTCAATATCAATATTTAATCTCTTCATTTTTCTATCACCTTTCTTAGTTCGTAAGTGGTTGATCGGAAATACCCGGAAGGCTTATCACCTTCCAGGCTTCCTTTGCTTCTATCAATTAGAAGCTGATACTAATTTAAAAACTCATCATCGTCAGCGGCGCCAAAGTCATCTGCTGCAGTTACTCTTCCGCCACCTAAGCTCTCACCATCTCTGACCTTCTGGATGTTGCCAAGTCCACATGCGATACCCTTATTTCCATTTGTGTTAAACGCGTAGAAATTCACAGACACCTTTGCATAGCAGCCGCTGTAAACTTCTGTCTCATCTGTGATAGGCATTCTATCAAGACCAACAATCTGTGGCGCTGTTTTTGAATTACAGTTAATAAAGTAGGAATCCGCATAGGCCTCATCGTCTTTCTCAACGTCACCATCTCTTAAAGGCAGCTTAAGTGCTCCCTTGTTAGGCTTCTTACCACCAAACTTTGAAATACCATCTGTGATTGCCTGGTCAATTGCCTTGTTGATAAGAGAAATGGTTTCAGTGTCACTCTTTGGAATAATAAGTGAAACACTGTACTTCTCATCAGATCCATTGATACTCTTTGGCTTCCACACATTTGCATAAGAAAGTCTTACCTCGTTTGTTACTACTCTGTTACCGTTCATAATCTTAGCCATAATTCTAATCCTCCTGAAATTCATCATTTACTGTGTTTACAGATACTTCCGGTCTTTTATCGCTCACCGGAACGAGCGTTAGTTTACCTGCTGGCTTTGTAACATACTGTCCCAAAACATCAGCAAAGGTTTTCTTACCCATGAGTTTTTCAAATGCGGTAAGCGTAATCAGGGACTTGTTATAAATGTCTGTATATCCGGCCTCTTTTGCTGCCGCTTCTGCCTTGGCTTCATCTGAGAATTTTCTCACCGACCTGCCTTCTACCAACTTATAACCAGCCCAATGCTTACCGTTCTCGATAGCTTCTGCCTGCGCATATGCCATAACATCACTGGCCCACTTTGAAAGCTCATCTGCTTTCTCCATTACCTCCGCAACTTCCTCATCCGATAAAAGTGCTGGCGGCTGGAACTCCATTCTGGCAAGTTCTAAAAAGCTCTCAGCTCTGGCTCGACACGTGTTTCTCGCCTTACAAAATCTACACCAGGATCCAGACACAAACTCACCTTCGCCTTTGGCCGCAAGCTCTGCCTTTGGCTTTAATACTTCCGCCGCCCACTGATAAAGCTCTGCTGCTGTAATAGTCCAAGTGCTGATGCTTGATAATCTTGGCTGGAATATTGTCATTGTTACCTGTTCAATGTCATACAGACAATCAAACAGATTTAACGCACCCAGCGCATAAAGCATCATTTGTGGGTTATGATCTGCATACACAACCACGCCCCTGCCATACTTGAAATCCACAACATTTAATTCTTTGTCAGCTACCAGAAGAAAATCTCCGGTACCAAAACCATCTGGAACATAACAAGAAAAATCCAAGTGCTGCTCAATCAGTGTCACCGGATCCTTGCAGTGCTGCTTAGCCTGACCGACAAGGTCCATAATGAAATCACGATAATCATCCGTGAATTCTTCCATCTCATCGGTCCAGTAATCACTAGTAGGTCTACGACCTGCTCTCATTTTTAATGCCTTACGAACTTTCCATTCGCATAAGGCGTGTGCTGCTGTACCCTCAGCAGCAAAAGCTGTTGTCTCATCCTCCATACCGGCTGTAAGCTGGGCAGATGGCGTACAATTCATCCATCTGTCCGCTGCCGATGCACCGAGGACACTGTGTACCTCTGGTGGCATTAGGCACTCACCTCCAATCCAAGTGATGCAAGAAGTGCCTGATCTACCCTGGCCATATCAGCGTCGGTCAGATGGTCGGTTACTGAAATCACATCACCTTTATCAATAGTGGCAAGCTGCTCTGCCTGAAGAACGGATACCTTACGAAGTCCGGAATAATGCTGTAACACAATATGTGTTGGAAGCTCCAACTTCTTAAGCTGTGAAGTAAGGTACGCTACGATCAGATTTCCTGAATGCTCATTCCCTGCCTGGTTCTGAATCACCACAGCAGGGTGATTACCACAGACTACATGCCCATGTGGCTTTTTGATTGGATTGTCGACGAATACGATATCGCCTCTCTTAAAATCACCCATGCCGCACCTCCTATTTAATATCCTGCGCTGCTGCCATCAGATCCTTATAATCTTCCGGCTTGACTGCAGACAACTTATTTGCATCGAAGCTCTCAAGAAGTGCTTTCACCTGCGCTGTAAATCCAGCCTGGCTCTTTTCTGCAAGCACTGCTCTCACCTGCTCGATAGTGATAACTTCCTCCGGCTCCTTGGCAGGCTTCTCAGCCTTGGCCTTAGCTACCTTTGGTGCTTCCTTCTTTGGTTCCTCTGCCGGTTTATCAGCATCTACTGCCATAGCCTGCGCTACAGGAACTCCGATTGTTTTATCTGCTACTGCCATAAGCACCACTGCCAAATCCTGGTATGCTTTGGCTACATTGTTAATTGCTTCAATTGGTGTCATACGCTACCTCCTTAATGTCCTCTATAGAAATGAGAGAGGAGCTTTGATCTCCAATCATTTCCTTGGGTGTTTACAGTTACTGGCTTATCTTCTGGCTTGCTCACGACTGGCTCACTCTTTTCCGGGGCCTTCGCGCAACTCTTTTCACACTGTCCTGCGTATGGACAGATATGTCTGCTGCCGCCAGGATTTACCGTATCTTCAATAATCTGCTTATATCCGATGCCGATACGATTGTTGATGATCAGGGCATCGTACTTGATTTCTTCCATATCAGAGTTGAAGAACTTAATAGGAATCTTATGCTTACGAGCTTCCTGGATTTCTTCGATCATGCCCTCGGACACCTCATCCGCATAAACACGCATCTCTTTACATTCAGTAAGCAGTGCCTTGCCCCAGCGCATTCCCTTATAGCGGTCATACTTCTCATCCAGAAACTGTGTGAAGTATAAATGTGGTGCAATCGGAATACCGTCGTAAGCAGCATCTCTGCAATATCGTTTTACATTCTCAAGGTTCTTTTTCTCGTCTCCTCTATATGGAGAACAAATAAAAATCTTATCCATAAAAATCTTCTTTCCTTTCCAGAGCCAGTGTGCTATACTGACTCTAATCAGATTTGGAATGTTCATCATCCATTAGCTTTCCAGGGCACCGGTTGATTGCATTCCTTATTCTTTACTCTGTTACTTCTCCACATCTTTAAGATTTACTTATCCTTCTTAAAGACTTGGTTAAGTCGTGTTCAAAAAAAATTGCATCGAACTCCGCAAAGGATAGATTCAATACTTTAATAAGTACAATCATCTCATCAGCTTTGAACTTGTTTCGCTTGCTAGATTCTTTTTGACACATGGACTTCTCACTGATGCCCAACGCCTCTGCGAGGTCCTTCTGCATGAGCCCGCGTTCCACGCGCTTTGCTTTAAGTAACTGAACATTCATTATCTCACCCCTTTCTGGTTATGTTCCGGTTAATTCGGTTAATCATCGTTATTTGGTTAATTTGGTTAACTTTGAGATTATTCTACACAATCTATGGTTAAGTGTCAATACTAAAATTTCCAGTTCGGTTACGTTTTTGACCTGAAATTATCATAATTCCCTTTATTTAAGCCACTTTCAGCTTTCAAAAAAATTTTCTTTTAATTTTCCTATTGACATTTTTGGTTAAGTCGGTTAAACTTTTGGTAAATCAGAAATTCGTAGATATAATATGAAACAATGGAAATAATAAAATTAAAACTACGAATATAAGCATTTATTTGCAAATTCTGTAGATGGCTAACATAAAGAGCCAGTTTAAGAGCAATCCAGTTAGAGCTGAAACGTAGACCACAAGGGATAAGCCCTACTATTCATGCTAAGCCAGTGAGCAGCATAGAAATAATCAATGATTCCCTTTTATAAAAAAGTAGGCCAAACACTGCAAGATGCCAAAGATGCTGACCAAACTAAGTGCCCGCAGAGCATATGCAAATCTTAATTAGAAATGAGGAAAACTAAAATGACAAACAATAATTTAGGAACGCGAATTTCTGATTTACTAAAACAAAACGGACTTGCACAGAAAGACCTTGCACAGCAGGTAGGAGTTACTGAAGTCTCCATGTCAAGATATGTAAATGGGGATCGTACTCCTAGAGGACCTATCCTTGCTAATATTGCCAGAGTTTTACACACAACCACTGATTATTTATTGGGGGAGGAAGGCAATACCGAAGAAGATCCAGAGCTTGAGTATTACAAAACTCAAAGAGCTATTGCGCGCAACGCAAAGTTGTGGACACAAAAGCAAAAAGCTGACCTTGTTAATGCACTTTTTGATTCAGAGTCCTAGAAAGGATTTTTAATGAATAGAAGCATACTCTCTGACTCCAGGTGTGATGAAATCAAAAAGGAAGTTCTCTTCTTATATGAAGAATGCGAAGTTCACACCTACCCAATTGATTGCTTTGCAATCGCACAAAAGCTGTACTATGTTCTGAGACCATACAGTTCTCTTGATCCAGAACACTACTTTGAAGCGTTCCGAACAGATCCCGACGGGTTTTCAACAGTTGAGGTAAATCCTGAAACCGGAATGAATCAATATATTATTTACTATAATGATACTGCTAACTTTGGAAGAATGCGTTGGACCATCCTTCACGAGATTGGCCATATTTATTTAGGCCATCATGACAATCCGGACGATTCCAATTATTTACTTGAAGAAGCCGAGGCGGACTTTTTTGCCAAGTATGCAATTGCCAATCCGCCACTTGTAAACATTTCAAAATGCGAATGCCCTAACGACATCCAAGAAACTTTCCAGACGTCTTACCAGGCATCTGTATTCCTATTCGATTATTTTCAGAAATGGTTACACTTCGGCCCACGAGAATATTTGCCATTCGAGCTCAAGATTATCGAGCTGTTCGAAGCAGCATAACTTACATAGGACCTACAAGGAGCCCTCTATCATGGATAGATATCCTTATTGGTCCTATCGTTCCCTTAAGTGGCATGTGGATAACTCAGTGGATATCTCACTACATATTGTGTATAAGCTTTTACTTTTGTTGCTTGAAATACTATATGTAGTTTGTATATAATAATTAAAGATAAAGATGTTCGAGGAAGGAGGCGAGATATGCATGGAAGAACACACAAATAAAATTGTAATATCAAAGAGATCTGAAGATACCATCGAATTTGATACAAGTAAAATAGTTGAAGCCATTTCAAAAATCATGGACTTATTCGCAGGAATAGGTGGAATGGTAAAAGAGATGATTGATGAAGCTGCTAAATCGTTCTATGCAGCTATGCACGAATTCTGTCATTGGTTAATGGGAGGATTCTTCTTTGGACGAAGAAAGGAGAAAAAGTACAATGTTATCCCTGGATGGATATCTGTCGTTGCTCTTGCTCCTTGCGTACTTTCTCAAAAGATTAAATTTTACAACTACTCTTGCATTTTAAGAGATATATACTTACTCCGTTCCCAGGATAGAGGTACTACTGATTCCTCTGACGTGAATGGTTATACTACTGAATACTTGATAGCTTTATAAACATTTGCACCAGAGGAGGAATATAAATGAACTCTTTAAACGACACAGACTGTAATGTGGGCTCCATTACAGAAATCATTGAAAAATATCAGGAGTCCAAAAGATACGAAGAAAACACGCAAAAATTTAATAAACCATACTTTGAGCTTTGCAGACAACTTAACGCAGAAGGTCGCGATATGCTTGACTACATACTTTCACTCAAAGATAAAGAAACTTTTGAGATTGTAGAATTGGCTACTAGACAGAAATGCGCAGAACCTACACCTCAAACGGAGATTGAATGTTAATCAAAGGCCCAGCTAGTAATATTACTGGTTGGGCTAATAATTTATAAAGGAGGTCTCGTATGAGCTACGATAGAATGCGTGAAGAAACACAAACCGCCACTTGTGCTTGTGGATGTGGTACTGTTACCAGAATTTGGTATTATGAAATGAATGATTGGAATCAAACTCGCGAAGGATATTCAGACTTCGAAATTCATTGTGATGCCTGCAAAAATAAATATCATACTGAATATTGTTATCATGGTAAAAGTGATTATTATCTCGTTCCAAACGGAAAAACCACACACCATACTGCTGATATCCTTCATTTCAATTTTAATTTAAAAGAAAAACTGGTGGCAAGCTACCCTCTTGAAGATTTGGAGTTGGCAATCAAAGATATGAAATCCAGTCGTTATAGTACACGACTCTCTGAAGCAGTCAGCAAATCCATCTTATCCGACTATTACTGTCGCTATAAGAAAAAGAGTCTCCCACCAATTATTGAAATGCTCCAGGACTGCGTTTCAAATTATAATTCGTATGAATGGACCTATAAAAAAATGCAAACATACAAATTGGAAGAAAAGAAAAAAATCGATGAAAACAACAGAGTTATCAATGAAGTCCTTAAGGAAGCATGTCCGCTTAACTTCAAATAAAAAATGGCCTGACCAGCACAATCACGTACTAGCCAGGCTATTTTAACGCCAATAATCATAAGGTGAACGATATCCTCGCTGCTGTGTTACCACCGGCTTTGGCTTGGCCTTTGGTATGCTCTCCTCTGCAGCTTCTTTTGTGGCAAACAACCTATTCTTGCTTACCTGGATTCCACCGCCATTTTCAAATCTTATAATAATCAAATTTTCAGCCGGGCGCACCACAGTGCATTCCCTGACTATCCTATTACTTTCTACAATATAGGCTTTACATCCTGCTGCCATAAATGCCTCCTACCAAAGAAAAGGCCAGCTCAAAAGGAAATCAAAGCTGGTCATCCTTACAACCTATTTTGCTGTTACCTTCTCTCGTAAAGCAATACCATCAACAACACCATGCACGTACGCCTCAGACGCTAATGCGCTATGTACTTCCGTAGCTGCGTCCAAGTATGCTCCAAGCTGCTGCTTCTGTATATCACTTAACCCTGCTTGCAAATATGATAACAGCCTATCCTCCTGCTGCTTAAGTCGGGTATATTCTTGAGACTGAATATACACACGAAGTGACTCATCAAAGTTATCCTTGATGCATTCCTCCAGTTCCATGTCAATCACACCTCCAATACCGGGATTAATATTGATCGGCCTGTTTAACAAAATATAAAAACCCTAGGTAGCGAACCTAGAGTTATTATATCGAACGCTTGTTCTGTTGTCAACTTATTTCATTTCTTTCTTAATGAGTCATTAATAGAATTATCGTCTTTATCTTTCCAATAATTCCAGCCGTTGTTGGAACCACCTAAAATAAAATCTGTTGCTGCACTTGGAGAATTGAATGTATAGTTTTGTGCAAAGACATACATTCCATTTTCCTCAATAACAATTTCTTGTTCAATGAAATCCTCTCTCATATCCTTCAGCGATTCCGCGCTTGGATCAACATCGTACTTCACCTCACTCTCAGCGTACACCGTCAACGAGTTATCCTCATTCAAATATCCTGTCGCATTTATTCCTTTTGCGCTAAGTGAAATTTTTCTTGCTTCTTCTTTACCTGTTAACTCATAGGTGGATTTGATATAAGGATATATTTCTATTATCTTATCAACCATTTCTTGTGTTCTAGATTCGATGTCAGAAACAGTCCAAGTTGATTTCTTCAAGATACCCTCATTTAGCTTCAAATGCTTTGTACTATCCAATATCTTCTTCTTGCTATCAAAATCCTTATTTCCCATTTTGCTATTATCTGATGCCGCAGCAAGCGTAAGATTTCCAATACGATTTACAGCTTTAACATAATCATCAACTTCTAAACCTGATACACTGGCCCAGTATTCATTTTGCGTCTGTGGCATTATATGCTCAATATTTAACGCTGTCAGCACTACAGGTGCAGGATTATTATGGCTCTCTATTTTATCCAATACAATACGAATATTGGATAAAGTATAAGCATTTGCAGTTTCAAGATACGTTCTTAATTGAACATCGTCTGGCATAAATGCAGCCTTTGCTTTGTTTTCATTCACTAGATAATATACGCAAATATCAACATACTTACCAAATCCACCTTCTGCTTTTATCTGATATTCAACATTCTTCAAATAACCTGGGAAGAACCTTGAAATTGCACTTGTATCCTGACCATTAATATATCTACGTACCAAATATGTATTCAGTACCTCAAGAACATTAGCCGCCTGGCTTTGTGTTATTTCCTTCTTTCGTAAATGTTCCAATACCGACATAGCAAATGGAGCCGGCATAAAACTTTGAAGTCTACGGAAATCTTGAATTGTATTTCCCATAACATCTGTATCTTTACTTAGGTACAATCTATTAAAATGTTCTGCATAATGTAATAAATCCTCCAGGATACTTAAATATTCTGTAGCCCCAGAGTTATTTTTCCAGTATTCTTTAAAAGCCTCATATAGATCCTTTTCTGTAGTAAGAGTGTAATTCTTAACAGCTAAGTAAAACCTTATAAATTCAGCTAGCTTTTTTGATTCCGGGAAAATCTTTTCTAATTTCAACCAGTACTTACTGTATATAGTTTCCTGTTCGTCGTTGGTCCTCTTCATCATAATATAATTTCTTATAAGGTCCGCTGCTGTTAATTTCTCACCAGTTGAATTGATACTTTCAAAAATCTGCTGAGCATCATCATTTGCATCTAATTCTATTCTGACAATATATAATTCTCTCACAGCATTAATAACAGCCATCAATGAATACTTATCCGATAATGCCGCCAGGCTATTGTACAGATGTTTATAATTGTCCATTACTAATGACTGCCCTGAAAAATCATCTATGATGTCCTTTGCAATATATGAGTACGCATCATCATCTGACACCGATGGTTTCATTCTAAATTTGTATTTATCAGAATTTGCATTTTCAAGATAATTTGTTGTAATAGCAGTCTCTATTTCCTTCTCGCCCCTATCTCTTGCAATATTTCTTAATGCATATGCAATTAGAAACATAGTGATAAGTCGCTGCTGCCCATCAACAACCTCTCGCTCTCTTACTATAAAATCTGTATTCACGATATTATAAACAATTGTTCCTATAAAATGTTTTTTAGTTTCACCTTTCAGGATATTCTCAATATCCGCAAGTAACTGTTTAACTTGCTTATTTTTCTTCCAAGTGTAATTTCTCTGATACACTGGAATAACATATTGTGATCCGTATGCCTCTTTTATAAATTTCTCAAAGAGGCTCATAGGACTAGCTTCCACAATGATCACCTTCCAATCTTCTGTTTTTTACTATTATATCATACTAAATCCAATTTCTGTTTTCAACATAAATATTCTCAATTTGTTCTTTTTTATCCATATATCTATTTATATATATTCGTTTCGAGATTATCTTTACTCAAATTGAGAAATATGTTATACTATAAAGCGAGGTGATAATTATGAGCTTTGGAAGTCGAATAAAGAAATTAAGAAAAGAAAAGCATATATCTCAATCAATGTTAGCTTCTGAACTTGGCGTTTCCACTAACGCTATTTCTCAATACGAAACTGACAAGAGATTTCCTGATCAAAAATGTATAATTGAAATATGTCATTTTTTTGATGTTTCCTCTGATTATCTATTAGGCCTTTCAGATGTACCCCAACCTTCTATTGCTCTGAGCAAATTATCTTTGAAGTGTGGGGAATATTCTGAAGCCCAGATTGCGGCTATAAACGAATTAATTGCCGTATTTAACAGTTAGAGAAAGAGGTTAAAATCATGATAAATATAATGCTTAGATATTTAGGAATAAAAACAAAACTACTTGATCCAATAAAGATTGCAATTGATAATGTCACTCCGCTCAATGGAGGTATAATTGATCTTTTTGCAGGTTCAAATACTGTGGCTCAATTTTTAATGAATGATTATCCTGTTTATACAAATGATTATCAGGCATACAGTTATATTTCAGCAAAAGCACTTATTGAGTACCACGATAAAGCTACCATAAATTCCATTGATCCTGATCTTATATTTGGTGAATATTATATTGAAAATAAAAGAGAACTTATGAATAGATTTGTTGATCTTGTGAATGGAGAGAAAAAGTTATTAGACGATATCGGAGAGTTATACTATGGTCCGGTATTTGACAAATTTACTGAATATTTTAATTCCTCCGCATATGCAGGACACACCAATAGTTCACATCCTTTGTTTTCTAATTGTATAAAGTATTTTTCAACAGAGGAAGTAACCAAGTTCAGAGATAATTCCAAACGATTCCCTTATAGCTTATTTACGCTATATTATGGTAACCCGTACTTTAGTATTCATCAGTGCATTGAGATAGATAGCATAAAATACTCTATCGATAAGTTACTCGAAAATAATATGATATCTATTGAACTACATTCAATATATTTAAGTTTTCTTCTGTACAGCCTGAACCTGATCGTCATAAGTGTTGGGGATCATTTCGCTCAGCCACAAAAAATCAAACCTGTTCAGGCTGATTTTTCTGGAGAACGAGATTCCATTAACTTAAGAGAACGGAAAAAGATAATCACTAAAAAACGCACATTAGTTCAAGATTTGTTCAGAGAAAAACTTGATGAATATAAATCAAACTATCGCCCAGGTAGCAAAAAAAACAAAGCTTTTAATATGGATTATAAGATGCTCCTAAAAGATCCGTCTTTTAAGAAGCTAAATCTCTCAACAGCTTATATCGATCCACCATACACAAATGCACACTACTCTCGCTTTTATCATATACCGGAAACGCTGGTAAAATATGATTATCCCGAAATAGAGTACTTTGGCAGATATCGCACTGATCGGTACCAGTCAGGTTTTTGTATAAAAAGTCAAGCTCTTGACGAATTTGACACATTGCTTAAATTATGCAAACAAAATCGCTTAAATGCTGTCATCAGCTATTCTGATACAGCTCAATGCATTTTAACAATTGAAGATATCAAAAATGTTTGTGCAAAGTATTATTCTAACGATGTTATTATAGACAATATTGCACATATGTATAGAAACTTTGGTCAAAAACCCAATCGAGTTTTAGCCAAAGAATATATTATTACTTGTAAATATAAGGAGTGATCACCATGAAAAAATATATGGGAAACAAAAGCCGAATTCTTCTCAATATATACGCAGCAGCTCAATTTGCACCTGCTGGCTGCACTCTCTTTGACGCTTTTTCCGGCACCACTAACGTAGGCCAATTTTTCAAATCAAAGGGTTATAAAATTATTTCAAACGATGTTAATGCTACATCGCGTTTATTAGGAAGTGTATATCTAAGTCTGAATGTGCTTCCATCTTTTGAAAACCTCTTTAATAGTGGATGTTACACAATTAAGAGAATCAATGAACTGGTATCGAATAAAGAATTTAATGAAAAGAAAAACTTATTTGTAGCTTTGAACCACAACACAAATGATGAAGAATACTTAAATACTGTTTATAATTCAAACGCATTTAACTTATTAGTTTATCTTTCATTCTATGCTGACGAACAAGACTACAAACAGAGCGAATATAGTTATACTCTTCAAGCTCCAGATTTTATATGGAGAAATTTCTGTGTAAAAGGAACAAATTCTTCATACTTTAATCTAGTTTCGCAAAAAAGTATTTATTCACAGATTGAATCATTGCAAAAATATATAAATAAAACCGGTCCAAATCCTGTAATTGCAAAAGCAATTAAAATGCTCAATGAAATCTGTGTACCGCCTTTTAAGCCAAAAAACTTATTTAAAGTTATAGATCTGCTTGAAAAAAGCAAAGCTGAGATTTTAGACGACAAGTTAATTCTCTCCGTTATTCAGAAGTTGAATGCTCTATCAAAGCGAAATAATCATACCGGAAATAGAATGTTCTTCTCAGAAGAGCATGGGCACAAAATTGATACAATCAATAATTTATCATTATTATGGAGAAAAGATGGTTTAATAAATGCCGACGAATACAATTTTATCCAATGTTCATTAGTCGAAGCTACTGCTCTATTCTCAAACACAAGCGCAACTTACCAGGCGTTTTATAAGACCTATAGAGCCAATACTCAACAGGAATTTCGTTTAGTATTCCCTAAAATCATCGCTTCAGAATTTGAACATAAGATTTATTGTGAAGATACTTTTGATCTAATATCATCAATGGAGGATTCGTATGATATTTTATATTTAGATCCTCCTTATAATTGGAGAATTTACGATTCAAATTATCACCTATTAAATCTTCTCTCAGACTTCTATAATATTGCTGATAATATCATAGAATACGAGTCTGGTATATCTGGTGCCGCCGGTGAAAACAGACAATTAACACGTAATTATACAAATTATAACCGCAGAAACACATTTGAGGACTTGCTTTTCGAATTAATTAAAAAGGCAAAATGCAGATATATTATAATTAGCTACTCGGATAGTTTAAGTAATCATAACAAAAACTCATTATCAAGTGTGCAAAAAATTGAAGCATTTCTTAAAGACAGCTCAATTTTTAGAGATAACTCTTATAAGAAAATAGAAGTACAATCGGTTAATTTTGAAAGTCGAAAAAGCAAAAAAAAAGAAGGGATCCACGAATTATTGTTTATTGCAGAAAAAAGGGATAGCCATTAAGCTATCCCTCTTCTTAATCTTCTGGAACTTGTAAATCAAATGCATTACAAATACATGTAAATAGTTCTTCTTTCTGGTCTATAGTTAATACCGTAGTTACAAAATTCTTTAACGTTTCTATATTCTCTCCAGCATTGATTTTTCCTAGCCATCTTAGGGACCCATCAAAGGCGTCGTTAAAGAAATCAAAAAAACCAAACAAAAAAACTTCTGCATCTACTATTTTATTTCCAGTACGAAACCCTTTCATTTTGCATTTTCTAATATATTGATCCAATGAATAAAAAATAATAGTATACAATGCATCTTTCTTTAATGCACTAGACTGAAAATTCTTAATTCGTTTAGATATTGGGCTAGTATCAATAGCCGCTTCAGCAACAAATAATTGCGTTATCTGTTGTTCATCGGGATAGTTATCCTTAATATGCTGGATAAACTCTCGATATAAATCAATATCCCCATATAATACAACCATCTCCAGATAAACATTATCATTTGGAAAGCCACCCCTATCAGCCTGCGCAATTTGCCGAGCGTATTCAAACAATCTTCGTTTTATAAAAATAGGTAAACTATCTATAAATTCTCTAGCATTAGCAACGGTTTCTGAATCATTGGCTCCGACGTCTAACAATAATAAGTACAACAAAAGAGTAACAAATGCATGATCATAACCGCCAAACCGTGTACCAGCATCCATCACGATATCACTTCTTGTTATCGCTCTCGCATCAGTTCTATTTTCAAGACTTCTAAAGTTAAACGCCCTGACTCTTTCATTCATCTGCTTATAATTAGCATTATACGACGTTTGTGTATACATAGTGTTAATATATTCACCAACGGTCTGTAATGATTTAATATTCGAATTAAGAACTGTGAATATTCGTCTTCCATCCTTACCAGATGCCCTAAACATATCAATTCTACTACTATCACCTGAAAGTGTCGCATATTCTGCAATGTAACTCATAAGGCACCTCCTTTACTATATACATAAATAATTTTTCAAATCGTCGATATATTTATCTATCGACGCTGTCAACTCTGAATCATTAACCATGCTCATGGAAATTACATCTATTTCATAGCCAGGTTTATCCTTGTGATAATATTTTCTTGTTTGTAATTCTACGTTATTATGCGCGACCAACAAAGAACAGTACCGATCTTCAAATAATGATATAAAATTATCATGAATATATATTTGCTGAACTATTTCATTTTTTATTGGCTCCATATGGTCAAATGTCCAGCTACGATTTTTTGCATCTACAAGAACTATCTGCTCTGGTTCCTCTGATCCATCTGCGTATTTTATGAAAATAAGATCCGGAATTGCACCTATTTCTTCTTGCTTTCCGTTCTCATTCCAAAAAAACCATTTTAAATCTTCTTTTGGCATAAACTTCTTTCTATTTTGAAACAAAATATCTATTCTATATCCCTGTCCTTCAAGCGATACCACTGCTTCATTATTCTTTCTGGCCTTAAATAATGGATTATACACAATATCACTTTGTAAGATTGTCATTACATTAGCTAACTTTTCTGCACTTTTTCTAATTAGCCATATTTCATATAATCTGTCATCAAATTCAGGATAATGATCCAATATATCCAAAGATTCTCTAGATACAAAATCAATACCCTTAAAACGCAGCATTTTTTCATATAACGCCATCAAATTTTTAAAATCAGGCGATAGAATTTTTCTATTTTTGTATCGATATAAGACTTTTTTCTTGAGAGTTACATATGTTTCTCTTCCTTTATAATTTATTCCATATTTACGATGTAAAAGCATACCATTTTTCTTTATTCTATCGCAATATTTATGAGCAATTCTGAAGGAAGTAACCTTCTCATTATCGCCAAGAGCCTTAAAAATACTCTTATAAATATTCTCCATCTGCCTGATGATATATAATGTCAATTGATATTCAGGCATCTGAAAAGTTGAGTACTTTATAATAGATGGATATTCTTTAGGCGAAACCTTCTCTATGTAGTTTCTTTTAATATAAGTTTCAATATCAATTTCACCCTGAAATTCCTCCGTTGATGTAACACGACGTCTCACCCTAAAGGAATTCAAACTCTTTACAATCCGTTCTATTAGCTTTAGAATATCACTGGTATTTGACAGCATAGATAATAAATATAAGCAATAATAGAAATCATCCTTTTGGCTATCATGTGCTAGCATCGATGCATATTCCGATGACTCATTTGAAATATAATCACCGGTAGAATAGAAAGTCGCTACAAGGTCTTGGGACTCTTCGAGCAGTTTTTTTCTTGGGAAGTATTTTATCTTATCCATTTCTGTCCCTCCTTAAAACGAAATTTTCATTCTCTCCAATTCATTCTTGCATCTTTCAAAACGATCAAAACGAATTCGATTGGCTTCAATTGCATCCACATTCTCTAAAGATTCACATGCTGGTACTACTGTCATAACCAAAGCTGCATCTATAGTATCTAAAATTATCTGCTCAATCAGTTCGGTTAGTTCCGTTTGCAATGCTGGATCAGTCAACGTTCCAACATCTGACGCAGATGTTTTTGTGCAAGCTATGATCGTATTTGCTCCCGGATATCTACTCCAATCAACAGTTGCCATCTTTAAATAAAAGAAGTGGTTTGCTAAACGAATTGAATCAATTTTATAAGAAGTTCCTATTTCTAAGTCCGTTCTCAGGTCATTAATCACTTCGAAAATATCATTTGCAATGCAACTTTCAAATAACGGAGAGTTTTCGCATTCATTTATATCATTCAAATTTACCGGTTTAGTTGGTTGAATGCTTGCGACACTACCAAATACATTACCATTCACTATTGCTTCTTCCTGCGCATAACTAACCGCATCTGGAGCGCCCACATAAATCCACTTAAATCTTCTAGCCAACGCCTCAGAAAGTTCATTTGTAAACGTTCTATCGTACTTATTCATATTACAGATCATGCGATATCCACTTGGCACCTTGATCTGTAGAAAACTATCATTAAAACCTTTATTGTAATCCAACTTTAAAGTTTTATCGTCCGATCCCATAGCTGTAAACATCGGTCCCAAACATTCATCCATATTGGTTCGATTAAACTCATCAATAATTGTAAATGCTGTATCAAAGTCTGTCGTTTCTAATCTACTCTCGTAACATTCCAATATATCATCCACCACATAGCCATCTTTAGGCCCAATTAGCTCTTGTGCAGGTGTAGTAGATGTGTCATATGTTACAGAAACTCCACCGATTACCTTCCTAACATTCCAATCACTATCAGCGGTGTGCAGATTGCATTTTGCTCCATAAAACTCAACCGGCAAAAAGCTAGATAATGTAGACTTTGCCGTTCCGGGAGGTCCGTACAGAATTACATTAAAACCAGCATTAATAGCGGCTACGATACTTAGTAATGTATTATCATCTATTAATATTCTTCGTTTAATATTAGCTAGATGGCCATTTAAATTGCTTAAATAATCATTTACAATCTGTAATTTGCATTCTGCGGCATCTTCGATTTCTGCTTCAGTATAAGTTGTATATAAATCCATTTAAGAGCCTCCTCCATATAAAAGTAATCCAAATTATATTATATCAGTTTTATGCACATATTTCTACACGTTTTCTTTTCTACAATATACAAATTTCACATTTTACATACAAAAAAGGGACGCCATAAAAACCGCGCACAGCTTTAGTCCGATAAAATCTCGGCGCACAAAGCTGATTGCGCAGATTTTTTAACACCCCTATTAAAACACTTAAAAATTCTCATATTTTTCTGCTAAAAGCACAGGTACATATCCTTCAAAAAATCCAGCCAACCCGCATAAAATCAAGGTTTCCTCGACAGCAAACAGACTGTTTCAACATGCTTAGTCTCTACAAATTTACACACACTATACTCTCATAGGTTTTCGCGCTTTTGTCAAAGCCACTCTATTCAATACACATATGCGCGTTACTTTTTGGCATAAAAAAATCGAGATTTTTTCAATCTTGAAATGTATATATTGCCCTCTAAGCCGCATAAATACGGCATTTCTTGCTGCTTCTTTCTATGACTTCAACACCTTCATTTAATATATCCACCGAAAAAATGTAATCCAATGGTTCTTTGTCTGTTGCATTTTCCTCATCCATTGCCAAACGCTCAAACGCATTTTGCCGGATTTCCTCTGAATCATCTCCACTAAGTGCAACTGTTCGATACCCTAAATCATTAAATTTTGTCGACAATTGTTTACACTCTTGCTTGCGGCTGCAGAAAACTAAGCCCTTTACACGCTCACCACTGTAACCATAATAATTTGCCTGTTCCAAAATATGTTCTACACGTTCATCACAAATCAACTTATTAAACTCTTCATGAGACAAATTCTTTGATTTCGTATCCTGAACAACGGATAAATCCGTAATTCCAAAATAGTGAAACGGACACAACAATTCTTCTTCCATTGCTTGTTGCAAACGAATCTCGTATGCAATCTGATGGTTAAATATTTCATATATATTGTCATCCGAATCCGTTCTCTTATCTGGCGTCGCTGTCATTCCTAAAAACAACCGCGGCGTAAAATAATTCATCACTTTTTGATATGTATTGGCGGAACTATGATGTGCTTCATCTAAAATAATACAATCAAACTCATCCACTTTATACCGCTGCAAATGCACATCCTTATTTAACGTCTCTACAGTCGCAAATACATAATCTTTATCATATTCATAATAACCGGCACCAACCAATCCCATCGAAACCGAGTTGCCAAACACTCTCTGATAAGACTTCTTCGCCTGAACTGCCAATGACGCTCTATGCACAATAAATAAGACACGTTTAAATCCAAGTTCACGCATAGCAAAAGCAGAAGCATACGTTTTTCCTGTTCCCGTAGCACTAATTAATAACGCACGTTTCTCATCTTTTTGCAAAATATTTTTAAGATTCGTAATAAATCGAACCTGCATACTATTTGGTTTTAATTTATATCTCTCAAGAGAGGTGACATTTCGCTCTGTTGCAATTTTTCTTTGTTCTTTTATAATATCATATCTCTGCTTATATTCTTCATAAAAAACATCATAATCAAGCGCATACTCTGAATTCCATAGCTCATCAAATTCTTTCAGAATATCCTCAGCCACTTCCCCCTGCGAAGTAGAAACTAACTTTGTATTCCATTCACGATTCGTCGTAAGTGCAGCACTCGTCATGTTGGAACTGCCAATAATAATACGATATACTTCTTCCTCTTTAAAAATATATCCCTTCGTATGAAAACCATTTTTCGCCGAATTTGTGTCATACATTTTAATCCGAATATTTTTTAAAGAATTCAATTTCTCTAATGCCTGCGGCTCGCTAAAATCAAGATAATTAGAGGTTAAAATCTCACCTGGGATTTCTCTTTTCTCTAATTCTTTTAATGTCTGAAGTAGCGGCGTCACCCCTCCCAACGTAATAAACGCAACACTGATTTGGAATTTGTCACATTTTAAAAGTTCATCCTCAATGACCGATAAAACCTTTTTTCCCTCATTGTGGTTATTTGAAACAAAGTTTGGTTTATATAATAATTCGGATGCCGTATTACCATTCACATATGCTGTTTCCAAGCCATCTCGAATTAATTGTATTTTTTCCCTTTGCATAACTTGTCCTCCGTTTCAGATAATCCTTTATCAACATTGTAAACATCTTATGGCTTAATTGCAAGGGGGGATTCTTTCATATTACAACCTAGTATTTTTTCAATCATATCCAATGCATTTAGCACCTAGATTCTCTCTACTTTGCCTTGGCAATTTATGAAATGAATTACAATCATTTGCAATTTTATAAACTTGAAATAGTTCTTCTACCGTAATTTCCTGATAATCGAATTTTTCTTCAAGATTTGACATATGTGCTCCTCTCTAAAAACTTATAATTCAACATGAAAGCTCTATCTATGATTTTATATTCTTTTCTTCCTATCATTGGCATATTCGCTTTAATAGAATTATGCTTTCCAAACCTTAGTATATCATTTAAGTCAGCATATAGCTCATCTTTTATTTTATTATGTAACCTGTGACAATCGTTATTTTCAGCAACTGTTTTCTGTTACATATAACCGATATATATTTTTTCTGTTGCAAAATAAAATCTTTTATTATCCCTAATTTTGCTATTTTCCCACGGCATAATTCGACAAAAAATGACACCATCCATTACACAAATTGATTTCTCAACAAACAAAAAGACCATAAAATGTTTATGCTAAAAGCACAAAGTCCATCTTATGATCTCTAATTTTTTGTTTTATATCTATCTCACACTGCCAGTCGAATTCCGCTTTTCTCCATCTTTATAACACGTTGCCATTACACTGCTTATAGGTTATTAACACTTGATAAGTTGTTTCTCTGCCATAAAATATATTGCTTATGTTTCATTTGAAATCTGTCAATATTTTGCCTCATTAAATATTCTATGTCTTACTAATTTTCTGTTGCCATAACATTATTACAATTCATCTAACATGGATTCAAATTTTCTCTTTTTTCCAAAAGTATTAATATCTATTTTATTCAATGCATCAAAAACACAATTCATTCTTTTTTTTACCCACTTTATTGCTCTCTTTACCTTATCATATAACGCATCCTCTCTAAGCTGTTCAAAGGTTATTCCGACTTGCACAGCTTTTTTCCCATATTTCTCTTTTAATTCACTAATAGTTTTTCCATACTCCTCATCGCCCCCCATATCTATATACTCATAATGCAAATAATGTAACATACATGCAAATATTGTGTGATAGTAGGATTGATTAATCTGGACATATATTCTTTCTCCTCGATTTTCGGAAAAATGAATTGATATTCCTGAATACATATATTCTATAAACCAATCCTCAGAACATCCATTTGCCTTATATAAATCGTATAACTCCAAAAGTGGATTGTACAAAATATTCTTCATAAATCTATCTGGCTGAAGTTCACATAATATGTCAAGAAAATCTGTAGTCATTCTCCCAGACATTGATCTCAACCAAGATAATATAAACTGACGTTGTTCTTCATCACTCAACTGTGTTGTATAAACAGCCGCAAAGTATTCTTGGAACGATCTATGTGAAAAGCGATAATTTAATCCTTCATGCACTAACATACAAACTGCTTTTGTCATATCCTCTAAATAATCACTTTCTCTAAAAGCACCATAAGAATACACTTTTTCTTTAGCTTTTTGTATATTCTCTAAAGCACTTTTTTCTGTAAATTCATATTGATTTTTAAAGAAGGATCTAAAACAAAAATACGAAAATACTTTTTTAAAATCTTCATATCCCAGCCCAGATTGTTTCTCCCTTTTGTATTTTCCCTTTTTCATAGCATCGTGTTTATGAAATAGAGCCGAAAAAGCCTGCTCATAAAAATCTGTTTTACTATCTGGTATCGAGACTCGTTCTTCAAATGTCATCAACATTATTGTTAATAGTAACGGATTAGAGGCAAAGGATTTATATTTTTCAAATAGTTCCCCATCTAATTGTTTATAGAATTTATTTTTTATTTCTTTATCATAATCTAATTTAGAAATTAAAGTTAACGCTTGTTCTTTACTCAAAGCAATTGCTGAATATTCTTTAAAATCTGACCATCCTACAAATTCATCTAACGGTCTAGAAGACAATATAATATGATTCTCAGAATATTTATTGCTAAAATCAATTATTTCTTGCGTTACCTTTTGTGCATTTGCATTTTTCACTTCGTCATAACCATCAAATAAAATCACATAACACCCCGTTTCTAAACTATATCTAAAATATTCTTCCTCTAGTTTGAATCCAAAAATCCCAAGTATATTATATATATACTTTTCAATAGATATGTTTTCTGATATATAATCATTTAATCCTCTTAATTCTACCAATATAGGTATATATGATGTTGTATGTATCGTATTCAAAAAAATATGTTTCATTAGCATGCTTTTTCCTATTCCACCAGTACCTGTCATAATTATTTTATTCCCTATATCCAATATATTATTCACATTGGATGTATCAATAATATCTTTTCGATTGCTTATTCCCATACACACAAAAAAAGAATACAGATACTGTGGAGTTTGTCCATATAAAATAGTTTTAGCCATACTTATATGCTGTTCTGCTTCTAGCAAATATTTTTCAAAAGCAGTACCATAGTCGATATCTTCCTTGCTTACAAAATCCTTATATGCTTTGCGCAATTTTTTTACAACAAAACATGCTGCATTTTTTGCCAACTCACTAATCACATCTGCACTTATCTTATTTACATTAATTTCTTCAGCCATAATTTTCTCCTTATATTCCCGTATATTTATACTAAAATCTACTTAACATTTTATATATTTTTTGACAATTGTCAATCTATTATTGCCAAAACAATTTAACACTTACAGCAAATCAGCATCACCTGTCTAACGGGTGGTTTGCTCTACGACCATAAACCTTTGTTACTAGATAGTTTTCACTTTGTTCAATCTATCTCACCATTACCCCTTTTGCCTAGAGTTATTTGTATTACTTACCTCCCCCCAAAAAAAGTCTTTGTACTCTCTTCACCCAATTTATCTATTGCTCTATCATGAAACTCTTGCTTCTAAAAGTATTTCCCTATTGTTGCATCATTTTTAATCCTACTATACTAACAAAGTAAACTTCTGTCCTAAAATAACGTTTTTTCCAATTTGTATTAGAAATTTGCATATTTATCAAAAATCATCAATACAATTTTTTCCTTTTAAGTATCCCATAAAACTTGTAACACTCGTTTTATGCGGTATACTAATCGACATATGGACATAATATGATACATACACATCTACTTTGTGTGTGATAAGCTATTTGCTTTTTTAGCCATTAAAATCACCTTGCTTTTTAAGATAGCTTGAATAATTACAATATAATGAAAGGTATTGGAGACTATAAGGATTTATCACACCCCCACATAGCAAGTGTTTTTACGTTTCACATAGTTTGTGGTTTTGTAAAAAACTCACTTCACATTCAACCGGTTAAAATCCTCAATAAGAATACAGCAGACAATCCTAAAGACTATCTGCCATATCTATACACTCCTGTATTATTCAAACTCAATCGTTCCAGGCGGCTTACTAGTCAAATCATAGAATACCCGGTTGACTCCCTTAACCTCATTTATGATTCTCGTCATTACAGTCTGCAGCACCTCAAACGGAATATCTGCGCTTTCTGCGGTCATGAAATCAATAGTCTTCACGGCACGAAGCGCAACGGCATAATCGTACGTTCTCTCATCGCCCATAACGCCGACGCTGCGCATGTTTGTGAGGGCGGCAAAATACTGGTTGATGTCGCGGTCGAGACCGGCTTTTGCAATTTCTTCACGGTAAATCGCATCTGCGTCCTGCACGATGCGGACTTTTTCAGCGGTTACCTCGCCGATGATACGAATTCCAAGCCCCGGACCCGGGAATGGCTGACGGAATACGAGGTATTCCGGAATGCCGAGTTCGAGACCGACTTTGCGGACCTCATCTTTGAAAAGGTCACGGAGAGGCTCGATGATTTCTTTGAAATCAACATAATCCGGAAGACCGCCGACGTTGTGGTGGCTCTTGATGACAGCGGATTCACCGCCTAAGCCGCTTTCTACAACATCCGGATAAATGGTTCCCTGTACGAGGAAATCAACAGCACCTACTTTTTTTGCTTCCTGTTCGAAAACGCGAATAAATTCTTCGCCGATTATTTTTCTCTTTTTCTCCGGTTCTTCGACACCGGCTAATTTTTCATAAAAACGATCCTGCGCATTGACGCGGATGAAATTCAAATCATAGTCGCCGTCTGGGCCAAATACTGCTTCTACCTCATCGCCTTCATTTTTACGGAGAAGTCCCTGGTCTACAAAGACGCAGGTGAGCTGGTCGCCAATGGCTCTGGAAAGAAGCACGGCTGCAACCGAGCTGTCAACACCGCCAGAAAGAGCGCAGAGCACGCGGCCATTGCCGACTTTCTCACGGATTGCCTTAATCTGATGCTCAACAAATGAATCCATGCGCCAGTCGCCGGAACAATGACATACATTGTAAACAAAGTTGGAAAGCATTTTCGTTCCCTCTTTGGTGTGAAGCACTTCCGGATGGAACTGAATGGCGTACAATTTTTCTGATAGATTTTCAGCGGCTGCCACCGGACAATCTGCCGTATGTGCACAGATATCAAATCCCGGTGCCACCTTGGAAATATAATCAAAATGGCTCATCCAGCATACGGTGTCTTCGCTGACATCCGTAAATAATGCTGAATTGGTATTTACATGAACGTCGGTTTTTCCGTACTCACGAACCGGTGCTTTCTCCACCGTTCCACCAAGCACGTGCATCATCAACTGAGCGCCGTAGCAAAGGCCGAGTACCGGAATACCCATTTCAAATAATGCTTTATCGTAAGAAGGAGCACCATCCTCATAGCAGCTGTTTGGTCCGCCGGTCAAAATAATGCCCTTTGGATTCATTTCCTTTATTTTTGCTAAATCCGTTTTATACGAATAAATTTCACAATATACATTGCATTCTCGGACTCTGCGCGCAACTAACTGGTTGTACTGACCGCCAAAGTCCAATACGATGACTAATTCCTTATTCAAAATTAGTTTCCTCCTTCTTCATTTGATTCTAATAATATTGTGTAAAAGCCTTTTCGTGCTGGCACGAACGCCTTTTGTACTTTTTACCCTAGTATCTAACACATTTTATCACGAAACATCCTATGGGGTCAATGAAAACTCCTACAAATCAAAATACCCGACAAATTTGACATCGTGCTTTCCTTTCGGGAACAAATAATGGTAAAGTGCAATAAAATAATCATCTGTCATGCTGGCAAGATAATCGACGACAAGCTGATTTTTCTCCTGCTCGGCATACGGCTTTCTGACATGGGATTTGACATAAAAATTATTTTTCTCCATGTATGCCATGTGATGGCGGTAAAAAACAGAAGATTTGTCTCCGCTTTCTGCCTGGCGCAAAAGTTCCTCATACAATTCACCAAACATTGGGCGGATTTCATTTTCATATAAATCGTTGAGCGACTTATTGTTATAAATCATTTCATAATTTTCTTTTTTCGCCTGCCGCAAAGCGTCAAAATATTCTTCATCCATTTTCAAATAATCTTTGCCATAACTGTTCTCGATGATATTGACACTGAAATTATTGATAATTTCACCGTTGCTGGTGCCAATCGCCCCGGCGGTAAATGGTGATTCTTTTAACAAATTGAGGCGCATTGCGTCCTGTCTGTCTTTGCCAAGATAGGCAATAATATCGCAGATACGCATCACGCAGCCCTCTAACGTGCACGGAATCAACTCGCCGATTGCCTTCTCATCGACATAGCACGCTTCCACCTTTTTATCATATTCTACAAAGGTAGACATCTCGCATGGACGGTACTTTTTTAATTCCAATTCGCCATTGTGGCAGAGGATTCCGTCTAAGGTCTGCAAACTGATATTCCAGTTCACCATATCGTCCAGCACGCGGACGCTATGTACATTATGATTAAAATAACGGCCGGTATGCTCCTGATACAGACTGCTCAGAATCCGCTCGCCGGCATGGCCAAACGGCGTATGACCGATATCATGTCCCAGAGAAATGGCTTCAATCAAACTTTCATTGAGTCCTAACACACTGCCGATATTTCTTGCGATGCGTGACACGAGCTGAACATGCAGGGCACGCCTTGAAATGTCATCATTCTGGTAAAAGGAAAATACCTGCGTCTTATCCGAATAACGGTTGTAATACGGCACATGCATAATTTTCTCCACATCCCGCACAAATGCCGGACGCCACAAATTCGCCTTATCGTGGTCCATGCGTCGTCTCACGATTTTCTCATCCGGAAATGCATACGGATTTTTCTTATGTTTCTCCCTGTCTTCTAAAATCCGACCCTGCAATTCCTTTGATAATGAATGATACTGCGCCATAATTCCCTCCATTTTTCATTTCTTTATTCTTCCGAATCGTCCTCAGCCACAACGATTTCCGTCTTTAACCGGCTCAATCTTCTGGATATCGAAATCGTCACATACAAGTCCGTGATACCGCTGTAGACCAGTGCAATTCCGAGACACATAATCAAAATCTGCGCTGCCTCAAATGGATTCATCAAAAGCACAATCCCGGCAACAATATTTACAATTGCCATCGCAAACGCCACGTGCCATGTACCATGTCCGAGGCGAAGCATATCAACCGAATTCTGCATTTTCATAATACCGCTCATCGTTACCAGAAAACCGAGCACCGCCGGAATCAAATCCGTCAGTTTGTCCACTTTCACAATCACAAGAATTCCGCCAAGGATTGCACACAAACCCACGACAAGATCATAGCGGTAAATAATTCCACTGATGTCTTTTCGAAGATAATTAATAAGGGAAACCACTCCTATTGCCAAAAGCATCGCCGCCAGCAGATAGCAAATCGTTTTCATCGTTGCCCCCGGCCAGAGAATCAAGACAATACCAAGTGCAATAAAAATTACTGCGAGCAAAATCAAATTCCATTTCAACTGTTTTAATAAACTCATAATCACCCTCCAATCATTCAAAATAGTATTCTGTCGTTACCATATCCACACCAACTTCATCCAAGAGACGCTTCATTTCTTCCTCTTTGTTCACCGTCCAGACATTGACAAAAAGCCCCGCCTTGTGAAGTTTTTCCACATCTTCTTTGGAAACAAGCGTGTAACGTGAATCGAGTGAAATCTCATTTTCAGTAAGCCATGCAATCAGCTCATCCGAAACTTTCGTCCACTTATTGCCGCCAACCGCCCCATAAACGTACTGAAGCCTTGACGCCGGGATTCCGATATCTTTCAAACGTAATAGTGCCAAAAGGTGCATACTGATAAAAATCGTTCGCTCAAGAAGTCCCTTTTGTTTCACCAAATCAACGATTTCTCTTAGTTCTACAGTTGTATAATCCATCTTCAATTCCACAATTGGGTGAATCGTTTCACTCCGCGCCATAATGGACAAATACTGTGAAAAAGAAATCAAATGCTGTGAGGGATGCTCCTCTCTCTTTTTCCCCGCTGTCACCGGATAGCTGATTATTTCCTCAAAAGTCATCTGGGGAATCCAGCGGTCAATTCCGCACATCCTGCGCAAATGGCCATCGTGGCTGACAACGTAAACGCCATCTTTTGATTTCCAGATATCACATTCCACGCCATAAAAATCCCCTTCTACCGCCATTGCAAATGACGCCTGCGTGTTTTCCGGCGCCTCCGAACTGAAACCGCGGTGTGCAATCCTCTTGATTTTCATTTGGCATCCTCCTTGGTTTGAGATATGGTTTCTCATGTTTATAACGTAAGTATACTCATTTTGGAGGAAAAAATCAACTTTGGTGCAGAAAGGGTTTGTGTCAAGTGTTCGTTGGCGATTTTTTTGTTTTCCGTAATTCAGTAGAAAAGCTTTGCGTCTCATGGGCTCTTTCGTTTAACAAACGCGTAAGGGTATGGGCATGCAAAATACGCAAGCCTCATACCCACGTGTTTGTACCCATGAGTCACAAAGCTTTTCTACGGGATTACTGGAATCCAAAGGAACTGGCAGCGAACATTTGCCGCAGTCCTATCATCTCAAATTCATTTTTCTTCTATGTATCTTCCTATTATTCTTTCAACTTTCTTATCCGTTTCATACGACGACCGCACAATTTTCAAAAAGTCGTCTGTTGTTACGATTTGAAATTGATATGTCTGATAATATTTATGCAGCATTTGGAAGAATGTTTTATCGCCCATTGTTTTCCACAGTTCATACAGGAATAGTTCGCCACCCTCGTAAACAGAGTTTGAGTATTCGTCCGGCTTGTCCTGATAATCGCTTACGCTTCGGTTGATTGCTTTGGTGCGGGAGGACTGGGGGATAACAATTTTTTGGAACCAGCGGTCCATGTCTTTGCGGGTGGAATACTTGTCGCTCCACAGTTTTTTCTGTAATTTTTTATTTGCATAATAAGGGAATAACACGTCTTCACAGAACTCGCAAAAACCTTCGTCAAGCCACGGCTCCTTGTACGAGTCATTACCGATTGCAGCGTAAAACCACTGATGGGCGATTTCATGCGGAACATGCGCTTCCAGTTCCCCATAGGAATCCTTGTCAATTTTGCGAAAGTCCTTCACATCCGGCATGCCAATCATACAAAGTCCCGGATATTCCATCGCGCTGTTCATAAAGCAGTGCACGATTTTTAACTGTGAAAACGGATACGAACCTATCTTTTCCGAAAAAATGCGGACTGCCTCTTTCGCAAGCTGCATGGAATATTTGTAATAGCTCTGATTTTTCTCATAATTTGGTCCCAAAATTGAAATCGTTGTGCTGCCGGTCTTCGCATCCATCCGGCAAAAATCATCCGACAAAACCGCTGCAAACTCTCTTAACTTTTTGCCGGTAATCGTTGTTCCATCCTGCACAGAGTGCTGCGTGCCGGTCGCTGCGATTGTATATTTTTTCGGATGTCGGAATGTAACTTCATAATCTGCTGCCTCATACACATACGTCTCATCGTTGTCACCCACATAAGGATTTTCGTTCCACGCCCCTTTTTGATAGCGAGAGATACAGGGAAAACAAAACGAAAGCTGATACATTTCATGCCCGTCATAAGAGATATAGCCAAATCGGTTTTTCTGTTTTGGAATCTCGGTGCGGAATGAAAATTCAACAGTTACACACTCGCGGGCCGGTGCTAAAACCCGGTTCTTATCAGATAAATAAAGAACTGATGCATCTTCTTTTTTATCAATCTGCAAAGTATGTCCTCCGATTCTTGCCGAGATTATCTCGGTTTTGCACGCTTTCTTTTTCTGGTTCGTTTTCTCCTGCAAAATAGCGGCTGCCCAGTTGCGCACGCAAATACTCTTCAAATCATCATCGGTCGCATTTTTTAGTGTCGCACGGACCGTTCCGGAAAGAACCTTGTTGTTGGTGTCAAGCGATATGTTCATCCGGTATTTGCCGGCATACGCTTTTCCTTCCTTTTTTATCTTTTCGTGTTTCTGTTCTACTTTTGTCGTCTCTGGATGCCTTATGACAAAAACACCTGCGGTAACCGCCACTCCCATTACCGCCAGTATCATGACTGCTATACCTATTTTCTTCATTCGCTGCCTCACTTTCTATCAAGTTTACTTCTTAATTTCCCCTACAAAATATCCACACAAAACTGATACTTGGAAAGGTTTTTTGCTTCTTTCCTTGTTTTTGCGCGATACAATTTGAGGTTATCTGCCGTTGTGACATAACCATACAATTTCGTTATCACACGCCCTCTCCTTGCATAAATTTTCTGCTCCCATGGACCTTTTTTCTCACCAATTTCTTCAAAAGAAATCTTCTCACCGTTCTGATCAAACAATGCAATCTGGCTGTGCACGCCTCCGCTCTCCTTTGTAAACACAACAATCTGATAAGGGGAAACAAACACACTTTTTACTGCCAAATGACTGTTTAGCTTTTTATTGACTGCAATCTCTCTACTCCCTTTTTTATAAACCGTATACGGGATTTCAAAATTCCATGAACCGCAGATAGACTGCTCTTTATCCTGAAGATAAACCGTCAAAATCCGAATCCGAAGAGTTCCGTCTTTCTTAATGACATCCTCTTTATCAAATTTCATCATTCCGATAAACGTATGCTTGTCAACACATTTTCCATCCATCAAAATGTCGGAATCTTCTTTTGACATCTGTTTTCCAAAACTATACTGCGTTTTCACACAGATTCGATTTCCTTCCTTTGAAAAATCCATCTGCTCTGCCTGCATTTTCATCGTAACATACACAGAAAATCCATCGCAGTAAACTTCCGACGCCGTCAGTTTGATCCCTTGGCTTTGTGCACTTAAATGGTTTTCCTTTTCCTGTGTAATCTTTTTCGCATCCTTATACTCACCGGAGTAAATAACTCCCTTCTCTACCTTTTGGAAAATGGTTCCAAGAATCGGAAGATTTGCCGCAAGTGACGGATTTACCGCAAGCACGCTGCCGCATATCAAAAGAACAACACAAGCTGCCACCACCAGATGTTTCCACGTGCGTTTTTCAATTTTTCTCTCCGGTGCATCCGGCAGATTCTGCAATGTATCACAAACCGTCTGTTTTACCGCATCCGGCACCTCATCCGTTCTCCGAATATTGCCAAGCCATTTTGTAAATCTATCCATAATAAATCCCTCCAATTCATAAGCGTCCGTCGCTGTCAGGTGATGCTTCTTTCCCAAGCTCATAAAATTGCTCCAAAGTCTTTCTCGCTGACTGCAGCCTGCTTTTTACCGCACTTTGTCCAATTTGCAGTGCCCCCGCAATTTCCCGGACTTTAAACTGCTGCCCGTAATAAAGTTCCACAACAATCCGCTGCTTTTCATTTAGAAAGCCAAGCATTTCCTGCCACTCGATTTCTCCGTATTTATCCGAGCAGTCCATGATATCCGGGAAATTATCTGCCGTAACCGTCCGCTTATTTTCATTGTAAATCGCATAACACCGGTGAATTAAAATCCGAGTCATCCACGTTTTAAAAAATTTAGCATTTCGCAAAGAACCTATTTTTTCCCAGCAGATAAGAATCGTTTCCTGTATGGCATCTGCCGCATCCTCGTCATTTTGCAAAATAGCAATTGCAGTCTTATACATACTTACCTGATAATTCTCCACCAGTTTCACAAAGGCTTCTTTGTCGTGCTTTTTCGCTTGTAACACAAGTTTTTTGTCCATGGTATGTTCCTTTCTTCCAAGGCCTTGAAATTAAGTACTACAACTATTAGATAAAAGAATACCACATTTGGTCGGTTTTTACTTCAAAAAAAGCCACATCTACCTGTAAGAACAAGTAAATATGACTTTCTTTTTTATGATTTTCTATTTTCTACTCATACCGAAGTGCTTCGATTGGATCGAGTCTCGCCGCCTTGTTCGCCGGATAGTAACCGAAGAACACGCCGATAATCATGGAAAATACAACGGAACCAATGATGGCAGCCACCGGAGCAGATGCCGCATAGCCTAGGAGGGAAGCGGCGACGGCTCCGAGAATAAATCCCAAGATAATCCCAAAGACGCCTCCCAGCAAGCAGAGGATAACCGCTTCTATTATAAATTGCAGGCGGATGGAGCTGTTCTTTGCGCCAAGCGCCTTGCGCGTACCGATTTCTCTGGTACGCTCGGTAATGGAAACAAGCATAATATTCATAACGCCGATTCCACCTACTAAAAGGGAAATGCCGGCGATAAACGCAATCGCAATGGAAACGGTATCAATCATGTCATTCATGGAACTTGTCATACTGCTCATCGTATTCTTTACATTTTCTACCTTTAATCTAAAGAAAAAGTATGAACAGCCTATGTTCATACTTTGATAATTCGGACATAAAGTTGTGATTTTTCTGTTAAATGGAAAATAGTTCCTCTAACTGCTCATACGTCTCCACCGTGTTCATCGCACGACGCAGAGAAGCCGAATGTGGGTAACCTGCGGTGTACCACGCCGCATGGCTCCGCATCTCACGCATGCCGCGTTTTTCGCCTTTCCACTCAATCTGCATTTTGGCATGGCGCAGAATCATCCGGCACACTTCGGAAAAAGGTGGTTTTTCCGGTACCATTCCGGTTTCTAAATATGTCTTAATCTGATGAAAAATCCACGGATTTCCCTGTGCGCCGCGGCCAATCATCACACCATCACAATTTGTCTGCTCCATCATATTTTTCGCATCCTCCGGCGTAAAAATATCTCCATTTCCAATGACCGGAATTGACACTGTATCTTTCACTTTGGCAATTATTTCCCAGTCAGCCTTTCCGCTGTAATACTGTTCTCTCGTTCTGCCATGTACTGCCACAGCCGCTGCGCCTGCTGCTTCCGCCGCCTTTGCCATCTCGATTGCCTGCACTTCGTCCGCACCAAATCCTTTGCGAAACTTTACCGTCACCGGTTTGTCAATCGCTTTTACCGTTTTCTCAATAATTTTTGCCGCAAGCGGAATGTTTTTAAGGAGAGCAGAACCCTCGCCATTATTTACAACCTTTGGCACAGGACACCCCATATTGATATCTAAGATGTCAAAATTCCGATGCTCAATTTTTTTTGCCATCTCACTGATAATATCCGGGTCTGAGCCAAATAACTGCAGCGATACCGGGCGTTCCCTGTCATCAATCCGAAGTAAGTCCTCGGTATTTTTGTTATTATAAAAAATACCTTTTGCACTCACCATTTCCGTACAGATTAAATCCGCTCCCTGCTCTTTGCAAAGCAGACGAAATGGCAGGTCCGTAACCCCTGCCATTGGTGCTAATACAATATTGCCATCTAAGCTTACATTGCCGATTTTCAGTTTGTTACTTCCCATCTTCACTCTTTTTCGTCCTCTCATAAATCAGACGCATGCCCTGTAAGGTCAGCTCTGAATCATAAATATCAATCTTATCGGTACCCTCTGAAATAATGCGTCCAAGCCCGCCGGTTGCCACAACTTTCATATTCTGGTAACCCGATTCCTCACGGAACTTATCAATGATATATTCCGCCTGTCCAATCGTTCCGTACACAAGACCTGCCTGCATACTTGTAATCGTGGTTTTCGCCATAATCGACTCCGGTTTTATAATTTCAATTTCCGGAAGTTTCGCCGCATTGCTCCAAAGTGCTTTCGCACTGATTCTTATACCGGGTGCTGTCACACCTGCGACAAACGCACCGTCTTCCGTCACCAAATCATATGTCGTAGCCGTACCGTAATCAATGACAAACACCGGCCCGCCATACAAAAAGTAAGCACCGACCGCATCGACCACACGGTCTGCTCCGATTTCCATCGGATTTGTCGTTGCAATGCGGATACCCGATTTTGTTCCATTTCCCACAATCATCGGATCACAGCCAAGATATTTCTTTACACCGCTTGTCAGAGAATACATAATCTTTGGCACAACAGAGCAGATAATGACATCCTCAACGTCGTCCGCGGAGACATCTTTGTGGGATAACTGCTCCACGATCTGGACACCAAACTCATCGGAAGTTCTCGGCAGACTGGTTGTCAGCCGAAACTTATGCAGAATTTTTTCTCCTTGAAAAAGTCCAAATGTCAAATTTGTATTTCCGATATCAATCGCCAGTAACATAATAGCCCCCATTCAGAGTAAATGATTTCATTCGTTCACTCCGTCAATAAAAAATGTTTTATAGTAAGTCTCTAAATTTTCTAAAAGTTCTGCGTATTTTACACGGTATTGTTTGATTTTCAAATGGCTTCCGATTTCATCATAGAAGAAATCGTTTTCCTTTGCCGTCGTAGACATATAAAGGGAGCCATCTTCATCAAATTCCATGGTAAATACACCGCCGACATCTTCGGTCATCGTCACCGCCATAATCTGCAGTTCATCCTGAATCACAGATGGAAGCGATGCATAACGCGGATTTAAATAATATTTCTGCTCATAGGCACTGCACGCGCACAAAATCTGTTCTTCCTGCATGGAAAACCTCCTAATCCCGTTCACTTAACGGTGTATATGGTTTGTGTTTTGCCACCGCTTTATAAGCCGGACGAATGATTTTCCCGGCATTGACAAGTTCCTCTAAACGGTGTGCGCTCCAGCCGGCGATACGTCCAATTGCGAAAATCGGCGTATAAAGCTCATGCGGAATCCCCAGCATGCTATATACAAGTCCGCTGTAAAAATCAATATTGGCACTAACACCTTTATAAATATGACGCTCATTCGCAATCACTTTTGGTGCCAGTTTTTCGACCAGATTGTAAAGGGCAAATTCTTTCTGAAGCCCCTTTTCATCGGCAAGTTTCTGGACAAATTTGCGGAACGTTCTCGCACGTGGGTCAGAAATTGAGTACACCGCGTGTCCCATACCATAAATCAAACCAGCACGGTCAAATGCCTGCTGATTCAGAAGGGCAATCAAATACGATTCTACTTCATCCTCATCTTCCCAGTTTTTGACTTTCTGTTTCATATCGTCAAACATCTGCGATACTTTTTTATTCGCTCCACCATGTCTTGGTCCTTTCAGCGAACCGAGTGCTGCCGAAATTGCCGCATAGGTATCGGTTCCGGATGAAGTTACCACATGGTCCGTAAATGTCGAGTTATTACCACCGCCATGCTCCGCATGAAGCACAAGGGCAATGTCCAAAATCTTTGCCTCTAACGATGAAAATTTACTATTTGGACGAAGCATATGCAGAATATTTTCTGCGGTGGAATACTCCGCTTTTGGCGGGTGCATGAAGAAACTCGTTCCTTCATGGAAATAGCATGCCGCCTGATAACCATATACCGCAAACATCGGAAACAGTGCTACTAACTGCAAACACTGGCGCAGCACATTTTCCGTAGTAATATCGTCTGCTCTGTCATCATAGGAATATAACGTAAGAACGCTTCGTCCAAGTGTATTCATAAGGTCAACACTTGGTGCTTTCATAATAATATCACGTACAAAGCTGGTTGGCAGGCTTTGACGATAATTGGCTAACATGTCCTTGAGTTCTTCCAGTTCAGATTCATTCGGCAGTTTTCCAAAAATCAGAAGATACACAACTTCCTCATATCCAAACCGTTTTTCAGATAGAAACCCATCCACGATTTCCTCAATATCAATGCCTTGATAAAATAATTTACCATCGCAGGGAACTTGTACCCCATCGGAAATTTTTGTTGATTGAATCTCTGAAATTTCTGTGAGGCCAGTCAATACACCACGTCCATTCAAATCACGGAGTCCGCGCTTTACTTCATATTTTTCATAAAGAGTAGAGTCAATGGTGCTGCTCGCTTCACACACCGATGCCATCTTATGTAACCACTCATTTCGATATCCGGCGTTTAAGTTATTGCTCATATTGGCTCCTTTCGTTGCTTTACCTCGGAAGTGTCACATACATAACCGCTTTAATTGTGTGCATGCGGTTTTCTGCCTCGCGAAATACCACGTCAGCATATTTTTCAAACACTTCATCTGTTACTTCCATTTCCGTCAATCCATATTTTTCATAGATTTCTTTTCCAATCTTCGTTTTCAAATCATGGAATGCCGGCAGACAATGCATAAACACTGCGGTGTCCTTTGCATTATCCATTGCCGCTTTGTTAATCTGATAAGGGCTTAATGCCTCAATTCTCTCTTTCCAGACTTCATCCGGCTCCCCCATAGAAACCCATACGTCGGTATAAAGAACATCTGCATCTTTGGTCCCCTCTTTTACATCTTCTGTGAGAGTAATGCTGCCACCGCTCGTCTTTGCATATTCTTCACACAAGGCGACCAGTTCTTTATTTGGAAAATATTCTTTTGGTGCACAGGCAGTAAAATGCATTCCCATCTTGCTGCACGCAATCATCAGAGAATTTCCCATGTTATAACGGGCATCTCCCATATAAGTCAGACGGATTCCTTCCAAATGTCCAAACTGCTCCTCAATGGTAAGAAGATCAGCAAGCATCTGGGTCGGATGATATTCATTCGTCAATCCGTTCCAAACCGGCACACCGGCATACTCTGCCAGTTCTTCAACAATTTCCTGTCCAAAGCCACGGTACTCAATACCGTCAAACATACGTCCAAGCACGCGTGCCGTATCCGCAATACTTTCTTTCTTGCCAATCTGGGAACCACTTGGATCTAAGTATGTCACACCCATTCCCAAATCATGTGCTGCGACTTCAAACGAGCAGCGTGTTCTCGTACTTGTTTTTTCAAAAATCAGGGCAATATTTCGTCCCTCAAATTCTTTCATCGGAACATGATTTTTCTTCTTTTCCTTCAACTCTTTTGCTGTATCCAGAAAATAGCGAATCTCTTCCGGTGTAAAATCCTTTAGTGTCAAAAAGTTTCTTCCTTGTAAATTCATTTTTTCACTCTTTTCTCTGTGTTATTTTTCTTTACATGTTTCAATCACGGATTTTGCCAGTCCTGCAATCCCCTGAATTTCCGATGGAATGATAATTTTGGTTGCCTGGCCGTCACTTGCTTTTTCAAATGCTTCCAAACTCTTCAAGGTCAGAACTGATTCCGTCGGTGCAGCTTCATTTAAGTATTTCAGACCTTCTGCTGTCGCTTTCTGGACTTCTGCAATCGCCTGAGCCTTACCTTCTGCCTCGCGAATCATTGCTTCTTTCTTTGCTTCTGCACGAAGGATTGCTGCTTCTTTTTCTGCTTCCGCTTCCAAAATCGCAGACTCCTTTTTACCTTCTGCTACAAGAACTGTCGATTTTTTCTCACCTTCCGCACGAAGAATAGATTCACGTCTCTCACGCTCCGCCTTCATCTGCTTCTCCATGGAGTCCTGAATTTCTCTCGGTGGAATGATGTTTTTCAATTCCACACGGTTTACTTTGATTCCCCACGGGTCAGTCGCAATATCCAGATTGGAACGCATATGCGTATTAATTGTCTCACGTGACGTAAGTGTCTGGTCTAATTCCAAATCACCAATGATATTTCTAAGTGTAGTCGCCGTCAGATTTTCAATTGCCATAATCGGATTTTCCACCCCGTACGTGAAAAGCTTCGGATCCGTAATCTGGAAAAATACAACGGTGTCAATCTGCATCGTTACATTATCCTTTGTAATTACCGGCTGTGGCGGAAAATCCATCACCTGCTCTTTTAACAGAACTTTTCTTGCCACCTTGTCAATAATCGGAACCTTAAAATGCAGTCCAACCGACCATGTACACTGATAGCCGCCCAGTCTTTCAACAATAAACGCATGTGCCTGTGGCACAATTTTAATACAAGATGCCAGTACACAAAGAATAATTACTACAATCGCAATAATAATAATTGGTACCAGGCTAATCTCCATTTCATTTCCCATAACATGCCTCCATTCCGCGCTTTTGCGCTGTTTTTATCACTCTTTCACCAGTAACTTGACACCGGAAACCGATTGAATCGTTACCACCTTTCCCTCTTCAATCACCGTGTCATCTACACTGCGTGCCATCCATTCGACACCACGAAGACGTACTGTGCCACTTCCCTTTGCATTATCAATTGTTTCGATGACTTCCGCTTTCTGCCCCGGCAGTTCATCAATATTGGTCTTGACACGACTTTTATCAAGCACTTTTACAGCAAACGGACGAACTAAAACCATAACCACAACCGACACGCCGGCAAACAAAACAATCTGTAACCACAAAGGGCTGTTAAGTCCTGCTGCAATTGCCGCTGCTACACCACCAAGACTAAACCAAATTGTCGTAAGACCCAGTGTAAAAATCTCAATTACCAACATAATGGCTACCAGTACAAGCCAAAAAATCGTCAACATCGTCTCGAATCCTTCCTTTCATTTTATTCACTGTTTCTCCTTATCATACTAAAAAATTAGGTTTTTGTCAAAATTTTAACACATTTTGTTTGTGGCGTGGGCGCTGCCATTTTTTTAGTTTCCGTATTTTATTCGAAAAGTTTGCATGGCGTGGGCGCTCCCGCTAGACAAATACGCAGAAGTATCGACATGCAAACTACGCATGTCTCATACTTGCGCATTTGTACCCACGCCATACAAATCTTTTCGAATAAATTACTGGAATCCTAAATAAGTTGGCAGTAAACCTCTTAGTGCAAACTTTTTCTTCATAAACCACCGGAATTCCAAATAAGTTGGCTGCTGCCTCTTTACACAAATCTTTTCTTCATAAATTATCGGAGTACCGAATAAGTCTTCCAAAATGCCTCTGCTACCAATAGTGTAAGCAACCGAAGGCGAAATAACTCTCGCTGTACTCTATCTAAATGTTGCCCCAAAACAAGTTGCTTACCAATTCAGAATGCTTTCACGCCTAGCTTTCTATAATTTCCAGTAATTTAGTACAAAAAGTTTTGGGGCTCATGGGTTTTGAGTGCGTCGGTATGTGGCACTGGTATTTTCAGTGCCCATACTGCTACGCAACTCAACGAGCGAGAGCGGCCCATGAGGAACAAACTTTTTGTACTAAATTACGGAAACTATAGCTACTTATTCCGCTGCACCTCATACATCAACAACGCAGCCGACACTGCTGCATTTAACGACTCCAGTTCGCCCTCCATCGGAATGATTACTTTTTTATCGGCGAGGGCGGTGACTTCATCACTCAGTCCATTTGCCTCGTTGCCGATTAAGATGCCGATGCGTCCATCATACGTTTCCTCGCGGAAGTTTTTCTTGCCCTGTAAATGAGCGGCATAAAAGTGAAATGACTGATTTTGCAGCTGTTTCATCTCCTCGCTCATTGACTCGCAGATATAAAATGGGACACGAAACATTGCTCCCATCGTCGAGCGCACAACTTTTGGATTAAACAAATCTACACAGCCGGACGACAAAACAACACCCGACATACCGGCCCCTTCTGCTGTCCGAAACATTGTTCCCAGATTACCGGGATCTTGTATGTTTTCGAGGCAGAGAAGCTTACATTCATCCGAGGAAATCATTTGCTCCCTGTCATAAGACGGCATTGTGATAACCGCCAAAACCCCCTGTGGATTTACGGTGTCTGACATCTGCTTAAATAACGCTGTCTTAAGCACCTCAATCGCCGGACGTTTTTGCAGTTTTGCCAGTTCTTTGGCTAATGCTTGTTCTTCTTTTTCATCACAGTACAATTCCTGTACCAAATCTCTCTGCAATGCCTCACGCACCATTTTCCATCCCTCTACGACAAAAACACCTTCTTTTTTTCTTGCTCTTGCCTGCTTCATCAGTTTCTGGATGCGCTTAAATTTTGCATTTGCTGCTGACTCAATCATTCTTTCATCTCCCGTAACTTCTGTATCTCTGTATTATGTCCCAAAACAATTAAAACATCCTGTGGGTGCAGTGCATACGATGCGGATGGATTTACATTAGTCTCTTCCAATCCGCGGATACCGATAATACTGATGCCATAGCGGGAGCGGATATTTAACTGCTCCAATGTTTTTCCCGCCCAGTTTGACGGCACTGCCATATCCACAATACTATATTCATCCGAGAGTTCAATTGCCTCAAAATAATTACCATTCATAATATCGTTGCCAACACGGATTCCCATTGCACGGTCAGGAAAAATTACTTTGTCTGCCCCGATACAGCTCAGAATTCTTCCTTCCATATCAGTGGATGCCTTTGCCATGATAAATGGCACATTCAACTCTTTTAACTGCATCGTAATCAAAGCACTGGTCTCCAAACTCCGTCCGATGCCGATAATTGCACCGTCATAATTTCCAATTCCTAACTGTTTTACCGCTTCCGGGTTCGTGGCATCCGCACAAATTGTACGCGTCACTTCCGAAGCAATCTGCTCTAACCGCTCCTCATCTTTATCCACTACCATCACGGCAGCACCGGAATTGGCAAGGGTTTTCGCAACATACATACCAAAATCACCAACACCAAACACAACAAATTCTTTTCGTTTCATCGTATTCCTCCTATCCAACAGAAACCCGCTCTTTCGGGTACGTTTTTACATTCACAAAGCGCTTGGAGTTAAAAAACAAGGCAAGCGAAATCGGACCGATTCGTCCAATATACATTGTTACTATAATAATTAACCGCGACACCGTAGTCAAATGCGGGGTAAAATCTCTGCTTAATCCAACCGTCGCAATGGCAGAAACAATTTCATACAGACAATCAATAAAATTGCCCGGCTGAACTGCCGCTAAAATGACTGTAGCTCCTAACATTACACTGAAACTCACAGCAAAAATCGACAGCGCACGGCGCACCGCCATATCACTGACTCTCCGTCCAAACATTTCCGTATCACGACGCCCCTTAATAATAGAAACAACCGTTAATACAAGTACCGCCATCGTCGTTGTTTTGATTCCTCCTGCTGTACCGGACGGTGACCCGCCAATAAACATTAAAAGACAGCACACAAGGGCAGTCGACTTATTTAACCCTGACTGTGAAATGGTACAAAATCCTGCCGTTCTTGTCGTTACTGACTGAAAAAAAGCTGCCTGAATTTTATCAAAAAAAGACAAAGGACCAAGTGTTGCCGGATTTTGATATTCAAGAATTAATATCAAAATAGCACCAACCACAATCAAAAAAGCTGTCATAAAAAGTACAAGTTTTGCATTTAACGATAAATAATGTAAAGATTCCCTTCCGGTTCGGCGTTTTCGTTTTCTCTGTTTCATAACATCCAATACATTCCACCAGACCGGGAAACCTAGTCCTCCTAAAATAATCAGCCCCATTGTTGTAATATTCACAACCGGATTTCCGACATAACGGCTCAAACTATCCGGTCCGATTACATCCATCCCGGCATTGCAAAATGCGGACACAGCATTAAAAACAGAATACCAGACTCCCGCCAAACCATAATCCGGAATAAACACTGTCATATAAAGAAGGGCACCTACTGTCTCTACGACAAGGGTCCCCTTTAAAATTTTTTTCACCAAAACAACAAGCCCCTGAATCGTATCAAGGTTATACGCATCCTGAATCAAAAGTCTTTCTTTCATGCCAATCCGTCGGCGCAGAATCAGCATAAACATCGTAGTAAACGTAATTACACCTAAACCGCCAACCTGAGCCAAAAGTGCAATCACAACCTGTCCAAACAAACTCCAGTGTGCGTATGTAGGCACCGTCACAAGGCCGGTCACACATACCGATGTAGTCGAAGTAAACAGTGCATCCACAATTCCCGTTACTTTTCCTGTTTTCGAAGAAAGCGGAAGCATTAAAAGAAATGTTCCAATTACAATAGCAACAAAAAATCCAACTGCTATAATTCTCGTCGTTGTAAATTCTTTTTTCCTGCCGAAACGCTTCATTAATGAATCACTTCCCTTTCCTTATGGACATAATGCAGTACATATTTACCTCTGCCACGTGTCTTTGCTTTATAAAGCGAGTCATCCGCCTGCGTATACATCTGCTCAAACGAAACCGGGACTTTTCCTGCCACTGCAGCTCCGATACTGCAAGTCATATTAATATTTCCATTCTCATTCGATATTGCTTTTATTTCGTGCTGAATACGGGAGCATTTTCCAGCCAGCCAGTCCTCACTCTTTAAGTTTCTGACATAAACCATAAACTCATCCCCGCCGACACGTCCAATGATATCCGAGCCACGGAAAATACTTGTCAAAAACTCCGCAACATTTTCCAAAAACATATCGCCGACAAGTTTACCAAGTTCATCATTCATGCGCTTCATATTATCAATATCAACAAGAAGAAGTGCACATTCATGTGTTTCATCCCTTGCATTTAAAGTGTCACGCAGAGAATTTTCAAATGAAAACTTATTCAAAATTCCCGTAACCGGGTCTACCATACAGCGTCTCTGATACTCACGCTTCGCATTATTATCACGGATTCGAAGCTGCACAATCGTAAGTGTCATCATATAACCGAGCACCAATCCAATAAATGCCGTAAAGACGTCAGATTGGGCAATACGCGGAACTTTATACCAAAGAGTAACAATTGAGTAAACCAAATCAACAATTGCCATTAATGGTATAATCAATCGAAAGCGAAGAATAAATACCGTTGGTGTTACAATCAGTAACAGCGGCACAAAACTAGCCGGGGCATTACGGTACGGAAAAATGTCAATCCATGCAGTTATTATAAACATCCCCAGTATAAATAATGTACAAATTGTATTTGCCGCACGATAATAAATCTTTGGTCTCGAAGCATAAAAAATTGAAATTCCTGCTGTCAAAACAACAAATCCAAACAATACATAATACGATAATGAAATAGTCCATCCACGAATCAAAAATGGCGTAAAGAAAAATGCAAACAAAATAAATGGCACCAATAAAATCGTAATTTTTCTTAACATTCTTAAATTCTGTCTGCCACTCTCTTCCCTGCAATCTAAAAAAAACTGTCTTCGTTCGCGGTTATATCTGTTAAAAAGTTCCGAATACAATTTCGTACGTGTCATAATCCCCTCTCCTTTTTACTTAATTCTGATTCATTTTTGCCAGTTTTGCTGCCTGATCCGCAGCAATCAAACTATCAATAACTTCATTCAAATCCCCATTGATAATCGAATCCAGCTTGTGAAGCGTAAGTTTAATTCGGTGATCCGTTACCCTTCCCTGTGGATAATTGTAGGTACGGATTTTCTCCGAGCGGTCTCCGGTACCAATCTGGCTTCTTCTCTCCTCCGCTTCCGCATCGTGTGCTTTGGCGCGCTCCAGTTCATACAGTCTCGCACGAAGCACCTTCAGCGCCTTATCCTTATTTTTCAACTGTGATTTTTCATCCTGACATGAAATAACGATGCCGGTCGGAATATGAGTTAAGCGCACCGCTGAATCTGTCGTATTGACACACTGTCCACCGTTTCCGGAGGCACGGAACACGTCAAATTTACAATCATTCATGTCCAATTCCACTTCCACTTCCTCCACTTCCGGCATAATTGCCACAGTAGCTGTCGAAGTATGGATTCGTCCGCCGGACTCTGTTGCCGGAATTCGCTGCACACGGTGTACGCCACTTTCATATTTTAATTTTGAATATGCACCGGTTCCATTAATCATAAAAACAATTTCCTTAAATCCACCGATGCCATTTTCATTTGAATTCATTGTATCCACTTTCCAATGGTTTGCCTCCGCAAACTTACAGTACATACGGTACAAGTCAGCAGCGAACAACGCCGCTTCATCACCACCGGCACCGGCACGAATCTCCACGATTACGTTTTTATCATCATTCGGGTCCTTTGGCAGAAGTAAAATGCGAAGTTCATTCTCAATGTCGTCAATTTTTCCTTTGCACTCATTGAGTTCCTCTTTTGCGAGTTCTCTCATTTCCTCGTCAGTTTCCTCTTCGAGCATCGCCAAACTATCTTCAATCCCCGCTTTTGTCTCTTTATATTCGCGGTATTTTTCCACAATCGGCTCCAAATCTGACTGTTCTTTCATCAGTTTCTGATATCTCGATGCGTCATTTAACACCTCCGGCTCACTTAATTCTTTGAGCACTTCATCATAACGAAACAAAATATCTTCTAATTTGTCAAACATATGCTTCCTCCTAACGAACCATTTCCGTCTGTAAACCAAACACAATCCGGTTTCGTCCACAGTAATCTTTTTTTATTGTAATTTCTTTGAACCCTGCCGCTTCCATCAGTCCGCTTACTGCGTCTGCCTGTTCACAGCCAATTTCAAAAAACAAATAACCGTTTTTCTTTAAATATTTCGGTGCTTCTTTTATAATGCACCGATAAAACAAAAGACCATCTGCACTGCCATCTAAGGCGAGTCTTGGCTCATAATCCCTTACTTCCGGCATCAGCATCAAAATCTCATCACTTTCAATATATGGCGGATTCGATACAATCACATCAAACGTACCTTCGATATCCGCAAATAAATCACTCTGAATACAAGTGACATCCACTTGATTTCTCCCCGCATTTTCCTTCGCTGTAAAAAGTGCTCCCTCCGATATATCCGAAAGCGTTACACTCTTACAGTTGCCAAGTTTTCCCAGACTAATTCCAATGCATCCGGAACCCGTACACAAATCAAGCACATCTGCTTCCTCGCATTTTTTCAGCACTTCCTCTACCAGACACTCAGTATCCTGCCTCGGTATCAGGACATTTTCATTGACCAAAAACGGAAGTCCCATAAACTCCGTTTCGCCTAACAGATATTCGAGCGGAATCCGCTCGCACCGTTTCTCAATCAGTGCAAGAAAACGTTCGGTTTTCTCACTTTCAGTCTCCAACTCCTGATTTAAAAAGAAACCGCTCTTTGACGTTTCAAAACAATCCGAAAATAAATACCATGCATTTAATTTTGCCTCCGGTACACCTTTTTTCGATAATCGTTTTTCGCCTTCGTTTAAAAGTTCCTGCCACGTCATGTGTCTGATTCCTTCTTTTCTTCGTCCGATGGTTCCGGTGCTTCAAAATAACGGTCAAGAGCATTCAAAATTTCATCTTCCTCTTTATCATCCTCATCATCAATGCTGAGAATCTCGATTTCGTCCTCAACCTTTTCCTTAACCTCTTCTACCGGTTCCTCTTCGTTTTCTGTTTTTTCTTCCTCAAGAAAGGCTTTCCAGTCAAATACTGCTTCCACCGCCGCAATTGCCACCGCAATCATTGAGTCATCCGGCTCTTTCGTTGTAAGACTCTGCAGCATAAGTCCCGGTTTACTTAACACATTAATAACTTTATTATCATGCTCACCCGCATAGCGGATGAATTCATAAGACAAGCCGGCAATAACCGGAATCAATAAAATACGCAGCACCATACGGAGCCACACATTTCCTACTACAATAAACATGAAAAACAAAATACTGACAAACATAACAATCAAAAGGAAACTTGTTCCACAGCGTTTGTGAACCGTCGTCTGCATACGAACATTTTCCACCGTTAATTCTTTGCCATTTTCCACGCAGTTAATCGATTTATGCTCTGCCCCGTGATACATAAACACACGCTTAATATCTTCCATACAAGAAATCAGTTTCACATAAGCAACAAAAAGAGCTACACGAATGACACCCTCAATCAATCCACGCAATTGAGGCGAAGGCACCGGGCGTTTCAATGCTTCGGAAATAAGAAATGGAACAATCACAAAGATTCCAACCGCCAGCACAATAGCAAGCAGCATAACAAGCCCCATAACAAGGCTTTCTTTTTTCTCATTTTTTTCTTTCGCCTCTTTTTCCTCCTCTTCAAAAAAAGAAGCCGAATAATTTAATGTTTTCATTCCCGTCGACAAAGACTCAGCAAATATCACCATTCCACGGATAATCGGCAGAGACGCTATTTTGTACTTATCCCGAATACTCGATGTCGCTTTTTTCGTCACTTCAATTCCACCATCCGGCTTACGGACGGCAACCGAATATTCTTTTTCATGCTTCATCATCACGCCTTCGATGACTGCCTGACCGCCAAGCTTTGAATACCTCATGAATACTCTCCTTTCATTAAATATGGAAAAAAGGGCAGAGTCACGCCGACTCTGCCCACATTCTCAATCCACTATTTCAAGCCATACTTACGATTGAACTTATCGATTGCACCACGAGCTGCTACCGACTTCTGCTGTCCGGTATAGAATGGATGGCACTTAGAACAAACTTCAACGTGAATCTCTTCTTTTGTTGAGCCTGTCTCAAACGTATTACCACAGTTGCAAATCACTTTTGCCTGGTAATATTCCGGATGAATTCCCTCTCTCATGTTCATTTCACCTCACTACTTGTATTTTCCTTATATATAAAAGGATAATTGTCTTGCTCAAAAACTGCTCGCTCATTATATCATGTTCCACCTTTAATTGCAAGCACTTTTTACTTATAAATGCATTTTTTTAACAGTTTCAATGAATTCCTTATTGTCCTTGGTTCGTTTAAACAAATTCAAAATCTGCTCTAAGGCAGGTTCTGCTTTCATACCGCCAAGTGCTTTTCGGATTTTGACTACTGCTTCCTGTTCTTCACTGTCTAACAGTAAATCTTCACGGCGTGTACTTGATTTCTGAATATCAATCGCAGGGAAAATACGTTTTTCCGATAAACTGCGGTCCAATACAAGTTCCATATTACCGGTTCCCTTAAATTCTTCAAATACAACATCATCCATACGGCTTCCGGTATCTACAAGCGCCGTAGCAAGAATCGTCAGACTGCCGCCTTCACGCATATTTCGTGCAGCACCAAAGAAACGTTTTGGCATATGCAGCGCTGCCGGGTCAAGACCACCGGAAAGGGTACGTCCACTCGGTGTTACAGTCAGGTTGTAAGCTCTTGCCAGACGTGTAATACTGTCTAACAGAATCATTACATCCTCGCCACTTTCCACAAGGCGTTTTGCATGCTCAATTACCATTTCCGATACACGTTTGTGATTTTCCGGCAATTCATCAAATGTAGAATAAATGACTTCTACCTGTTCGCCCTCAATCGACTCTTTAATATCCGTAACTTCCTCCGGTCTCTCATCAATCAGAAGAACAATCAGTTTCATTTTCGGATAGTTTGTCGTAACTGCTTTCGCAACCTGTTTTAACAAGGTTGTCTTTCCGGTTTTTGGCTGGGAAACAATCATACCACGCTGCCCCTTACCAATCGGTGCAATCAAATCGAGCATACGCATCGATACTCCTGCTCCCGGTGTTTCCAAATGAATCCTGTTATTCGGAAAAATTGGTGTCAAATCCTCAAACTTTTTACGATTATACAAATAGGTCGGTGAATATCCATTTACTTTTGTCATATACAACAGTGCACTGAACTTTTCACTCTGGTTTCTCGTTTTTAAATTTCCCTCAATAATGTCACCGGTACGCAGTCCAAAACGACGAATAAACTGTGGTGCTACATATACATCATCTTCACCCGGAAGGAAATTATCACAGCGGATAAATCCATAATTTTCCGGCATAATCTCCAAAATACCATTTTTCGTAATACCACTGTCTAATTCTTTCAATTCAGACGGATGTACCTCCGTAATTTGACGATCCTTAACAATCGAAATCAGCCCATCGCTCCCATCATGATACTTCTGTGGACGATTATTGTAATAATAGTTCGACTGTGACACACGTTCATGCTGCGGTCTCTCGGAGTGATAAGTTCTTTCATGCGAATTATATGTTCTCTCACCGTGTGAATCATTTCTTCTATCATTTCTATCACTGTATGAGTCATTTCTTCTATCGCTATAGGAATCATTTTTTCGTTCATAGCCATTATTATAGCTATTATTGTTATAACCGCTGTTATAGTTACTGTTACTACCATAATTATTATTGCTGCTATAGTTATTATTGCCATAATTATTGTTATTGCTGTAATTGTTATTGCTGTAGTTATTGTTGCTGTAATTGTTATTGCTGTAGTTATTGTTCCGCTCATAACTATTGCTGCCATAGTTATTGTTATAACTGCTATAACCGTTATTGTTATAGCCGCCGTTATAATTATTGCTGTAACCGCCGTTGCTGTAACCATTTTCATTACGACGCATCGGTCGACGTTCGTATCTGTCCTGACGGTCATTCCGCTCCATGCGGTCTTGTCTTACCGGTCTTGTCTGGCGTTCCATCGGTGTTCTCTGGGAAACCGGCTTTCTCTCCATCGTTCTCTCCGGCATAACCTCCGGCTCCCTTTTCGTTTCCTCGGAAACTTCCGTCAACCGCTGAATCAACTCCGGCTTACGCAATGCCGTGATTCCTTTCAAACCTTTTTCTTTTGCAATCTCGCGCAATTCAACTAATGTTTTTTTTGAAAAATCCATACATTACTTCCTTTCTAATGCTGATACATCTCTCAACCACTCTTAACTAATCTAATCTCATAATCAGGAAATCAAACTCAAACGCTCGAATTTCAGATAATCGAATTTCAAATGATTCTTTACGATAATTCTGAAACCTCATTATATCGAATAAAAAAAGGTTCGTCAAGTAGTGTTGGGGCTAAATTGCACGCTTTTTAAAATTCAATCTTATTTTTTTTCATCAAATCTCTCGCCGTATCTAAAGAATCAACACCGGTTCTGTTTTTAATCGGTGCAAATTCGCGTTCTCTCTCAACCTCAAAAGATAAACAATTGTCCATCATTCGAATCATATCCAGAACAAGAAGTTCAAATTTGTAACCGTTTGGCTCCTCCGGTTTCATCATCTGCCCATCTTCTGCCATATATGGAATCTTTTTCTCCACTACATGAGTCGGCATATATTCATTCATAATTTTTGTCAGCGTTTTTACATTAAACAGATAGTTCAAAATAACACCATAGTTGTATAACAGCCGTCCATTTTCATCTTTGGAATGAATCATTTCATCAGTCATTTCATAATACTCTACAATCGATGGTTTTCCATCCTCTAAACAAAGAACTCCTACTTTTTCATTTGGGTCTGCCTTTGCCACTACTTTTGAGCCGCACACACAGCCTGCCTCAATCGTTGCACCAACGAATACCGGATCAGCCATCTTCTGAAGTACATTATCCACAGAAAACACGTTCAGCCATTCCACGCCAAGTTCATCGATTTTATCCAAAAGACCTGCTTTTGCCAAGGAAGAGAACCAGCCGCCATTTCCATTTGGTGAAGTTGAAAGTTTTGCTTTACCTTCCATATAAATCTTTCCATCATAGCTTACTGACGGTGCCATTTCCTGAACAAAAAAGAATACATAATCTTTGTTATAACCAAAATAATCGTGTTCTTTGAAAAACTGTGTCGTATCGTCATTGTTCTTTTCACTTGTCATGATAAATAACGGAATCCATGCATTCGCTTTTTCTTTCACCTGCATCAAATTATGTATTAACTGTTCAAACAGATATAATTCTTTTGTCACGCCAACATTTAACATTCCTTTTGGCTTATCCAGACCAAGTCTTGTTCCCTGTCCGCCTGCCAAAAGAACCGCACCCACTTTGCAGTCATAAATTGCCTGAAGTCCGATTTCTTCATAATGCTCTCTCTTTGCCGCAATCTCCTCTAATGTCACAGCACCAAGCGGCTCTAATTTTCCTTTTGGTATCTCTTTTACACCGCCCTCAATCAAATTAAGAAGTGACAAATCCAAATCTTCAATCTGTTTCAACAGTGACTTTTTCTCCTCTTCTCCCAATTCCTCAAAATATTGTAATAAATGTTCCTGACCAACAGGCATTAATTTCTGCTTTGCTTCTTCGTAAGTCATCCTTTTTTCTCCTTTCCTTAGCGCCATGGCGCCATCCTATCCTCATTGTACCATTTTCCATAAAAAGTACAAGAGAAACTTATTGTGTTTGCCCTTGAAAAATGATATGATTATTGTTATATGTTTATTGGATTTGTACAAGATAGAATGGAGGATACTATGACACAGAGCGAAAAAGCGTTAAAGCTGCACGAAGAATGGAATGGAAAAATTACAACCACACCAAAGTGTGAGGTAAAATCAAGAGAAGATCTTGCCATTGCCTACACACCGGGTGTTGCAGAACCATGTAAAGTAATTGCAGAGAACAAGGAAGAAGCTTACCGCTATACCATCAAGTCAAATACAGTTGCCGTTGTTTCCGACGGAAGTGCCGTTTTGGGCCTCGGTAACATCGGCGCAGAAGCCGCTATGCCGGTTATGGAAGGAAAAGCTGTTTTATTCAAAGAATTTGGCGGGGTCAATGCTTTCCCAATCTGTTTAGATACACAGGATACCGAAGAAATTATCAAAACCGTAGTCAATATTGCCCCTGCTTTTGGTGGCATTAACTTGGAAGATATTTCCGCACCACGTTGTTTTGAAATCGAAACACGCTTAAAAGAATTACTTGACATCCCGGTTTTCCACGACGACCAGCACGGAACAGCTATCGTAGTTCTCTCGGGAATCATCAATGCATTAAAAGTAGTGAACAAAGAAAAAGAAGACTGTAAAGTCATTGTAAACGGTGCCGGTTCCGCAGGAATCGCTATCACAAAACTTTTACTCCGCTATGGATTTAAGGATGTAACACTCTGCGATAAATCCGGTATTTTAAGCAAAAACAGTAAGGACTTAAACTGGATGCAGAAAGAAATGATGGAAGTTACCAATTTATCCGGCAAAGAGGGAAGTCTTGCCGATGCCTTTGTCGACGCTGACATTTTCGTAGGCGTTTCCGCTCCGGGAATCGTAACAGAGGAAATGGTTGCCTCAATGAACCGCGACGGTATTTTGTTTGCCATGGCAAATCCGGTGCCGGAAATCATGCCTGACCTTGCAAAAAAGGCCGGTGCAAAAGTGGTTGGAACCGGACGTTCCGATTTTCCAAATCAGGTCAACAATGTAGTTGCTTTCCCCGGCATTTTCAAAGGTGCCTTAGAGGGACGAGCCACACAGATTACCGAAGAAATGAAATTAGCAGCCGCTCTTGCGATTGCATCTTTAGTACCGGAAGATGAGTTAAACGAAGATAACATTATGCCGGAAGCTTTTGATCCACGCGTTGCAGATGTTGTAAGCGCTGCCGTAAAAGCACATATTGCTGATTAATCATGGAAAAATGGGGCGATAAACCGTACCACTCTCTGGATTACGAGAACAAAAAACGTTTTGGTGAAAAAGTATATAAAATTTCTCTGGCTGGTGGAACCACCTGCCCAAACCGCGATGGCACGCTTGGTACAAGAGGCTGTTGTTTTTGCAGTGGCAGCGGTTCCGGTGATTTTGCCGCCACCAAAGGAAGCATTACCGAACAGATCGAAGAAGCCATTGCCCGTGTTTCCCGTTACAAAAACGCAGGGCATCATTTTACCGCTTACTTCCAATCTTTCACCGCTACATACGCACCGATTGAAACTTTGCGGGCGGCTTGGGAAGAAGCAATGACACATGAATCCGTTGTCACGCTTGCAATTGCAACGAGACCGGACTGTTTAGGAGACGATGTTCTCTCGCTGTTAGCCGACTGCTGTAGAAAAATGCCGGTGACCGTTGAACTCGGTTTACAAACCATTCATCCGGACACCATCCGCTACATCCGGCGGGGTTATCCAAACTCCGTATACGAAACAGCAGTAAAAAATCTGCAAAATATCGGTGTAAATGTTGTAACTCACGTGATTGCCGGTCTGCCTGGTGAAACAAAAGAAAACTTTATCGATACGGTAAGATATGTTGCTGATATAGGAAGTGACGGTATTAAACTCCAGCTTTTGCATGTACTGAAAGGAACCGACTTAGCGTTGGATTATGAAAATAAAATGTTCCGGACACTGACTCCGGATGAGTATTTAGACTACATTACCGAAGCACTTTCGATTCTTCCACCGGATATGGTGATACACCGTGTGACCGGTGACGGACCAAAGGACTTATTAATTGCTCCTCTGTGGAGTGCCAACAAGCGAATGGTTCTAAACTCCCTTCAAAAAAAAATGAAGCAGGAACATATTTTTCAGGGAAAATTCTATCACGGGAAATAAGGAGGAATTTGCTATGCCAAATGGCTCAATTACCATTTATAAACTAATTATTTTATATACACTAAGTAAAGTAGATTCTCCACTGCCGCCCGGCGTGATTTCCGATTACATCACAGACCGCGGCTACACAAATTATTTTAATTTGCAAAATGCCTTTGGGGAATTGTTAGAAGCGGATTTAATCAAAGAGGACAGCACCTATCATTTAACGTACTACACGCTGACCGAAGCGGGTGCCGAAACATTAGAGTTGTTTGGTGCTCCTTTATCAAGAGAAATTCGGGACGAAATCAATCATTACTTAGAAGAACACAAATTTGAAATCATTGATGATACATCTTTAGTGAGTGACTACCATGCGACAAACGATGGCACCTATCTCGCCACCTGTACACTGCGCGACGGCAATCATGTTCTCATGCAGCTGTCTTTGGACGTTGCCACGGAAACAGATGCTATCAAAGTATGCGAAAACTGGCAGTCGAAAAGTGATATTCTCTATCAGACTGCCATGCAAAATCTTCTTTCTTAAACTTGTATGAGGGAGTGCCGCATCAACCGACGCCGGTGCTCCCCATTTCCAAATATTTCAAATAAGCACCATATGTCATTGTAACCGCATTATCGCCGGTTCCAACTGCCACCGTAACTTTTTCAAAATCTGAAGCCGTCGCTTTCACTGCAGTCGTATCAGTCGATTGTGACATTGTTTTCTTCTCTTCTACACCAGTAGAAGCACCACTTCCCTCATATGCATCGGAAGTAGTCGAAACCTTGCGGTTCGGAACAGTAACGCCTTCCTGCATAAATTTCTTTATCTTTTTCACGTAATTTGTCGTCTCTTTATACGGTGGCACACCGCCGTACTTTTTCACCGCACCGCTGCCGGCGTTATATGCCGCTGCCGCCAATGTGTAATCACCGTTAAATTTCTTCAAATGCGCTTTCAGAAGTTTTGCCGCTCCCATAATATTCTGCTCGGCATCAAACGGATCTTTGATTCCTAACCCCTTCTGTTCTTCCGGCATCACCTGCATAATTCCCTGTGCTCCGGCAGAGGAAACACACTTTGTGTTAAAATCTGATTCTGCCTTTGCCACGGCAACTAAGAAATCATAGGAAATATCATATTTTTCTGCCGCCCGCTCAAAGATACCTTTTAACGTCGTGCTTCCTGTTCTCTCCGAAGTATCATTCGACGTTTTGTTTGTCTTTGATGCTGACGATGTTTTTTCTGTCGTCTTTGCTGTCGTCTTTTTCAGCGACACACTTTTTGTGTTTTCCTCAGAAGCCGCAGCATATAATGCATTTTCCTTTTCTAACACTTTCTGAAACGGAGTAATGGATGTCTTTGTATGCGAAGCGGACAGCGATACACTTGCTGCCTGATTGGTTCGATTTGTAATATCCTGAACATACATCGCCGACATCTTATTTCTCCTTTCACAAAAATCTCCAAACTTAATTTCATTATACCGAAAACTGTTTTAAAAAGCAAGACAATCCTAGCGGTATTTTTCCAAAAATTCATCCATCTTCTTCATAGATTCTGTAAGAACGGACACCTCCGGCAGATAGACAATACGGAAATGATCCGGATTTGCCCAGTTAAATCCGCCGCCATGTACCAAAAGCACATGTTTTTCACGCAGAAAGTCTAACACAAACTGCTCATCATTTTGAATTCCAAAACGCTTTGCATCAATACGTGGGAAGATATAAAAGGCCGCTTCCGGATGAACAACAGACAAACCATCCACACCATCAATCGCCTCACAGATGCATTTTCGCTGCTCATATAATCTGCCCCCCGGTAATAAAAGCGGGTCAACATCCGGTCTGTTTTTCAGTGCCGGTGCCACCACGTGCTGTGCTAACACGTTAGCACACAAACGCATGGACGAAAGCATGTTAATTCCTTCTATGTAGCCTTTGCCCTTTGACAAATCTCCGCTAAGCACCATCCAGCCGCTGCGAAATCCCGCTATGCGGTCTGATTTGGAAAGGCCGTTAAACGTTACTACAAACAAATCCGGCGCCAAAGATGCAATCGATGTATGCGTTTTGCCATCAAAAACAAGTCTGTCATAAATCTCATCCGCAAATAAAATCAATTCATGGCGTCTTGCCAGCTCCACAATCTGCTCTAACACTTCTTTTGGATACAAAGCACCTGTCGGATTATTCGGGTTAATAATGACAATTCCCTTTGTTCTGGAATTGATTTTTTTCTCCATATCCGCAATATCCGGATACCAGTTGGATTTCTCATCACAAATATAATGAACCGGCGTTCCTCCTGCCAATTTTGCCGCAGCTGTCCACAATGGGTAATCCGGTGCCGGAATCAAAATTTCGTCGCCATCATTTAACAAGCCCTGCATCGCAAGGGAAATCATTTCACTGACTCCGTTTCCGATGTAAATGTGGTTCATCTCCAAATTCGGCAGCCCCTTTGACCGGTGATAATCTAAAATCGCCTCACGTGCCTCAACAATACCATTGGACTCGCTATAGCCCTGACTCATTGGATCATCCAGTGCATCGCGAATGGCGTCCAAAATCCACGAAGGTGCCTGAAAGCCAAACGGCGCCGGGTTTCCTATATTTAACTGGAGAATCTCCGTGCCCTGGCGTTTCATCTCATTTGCCGCATCCAGAACAGGTCCTCTCACATCGTAACATACTCCATGTAATTTATCTGATTTTGCAAAAGTTCTCATCCTTCCACATCTCCATTCCTTTTTCTAATTTCATCATATCGGTTCGGCAGCCGGCGCAGCGAATAAATGCTTGCCGCCACAACCACAATGCAAAGTACATAAAAAATCACATACCAGATAGAAGCAATCCGGATTTGCCGATAGGCAAACCATTGTCCGATTCCACTGATTAAATAAGAACTTAAATTAAATGCCATATGCATAAGGGTGCTTCCCCAGATACTCTGTGTTTTTTCAAAGATGTACGCCAAAATAATACCAAAGGCAGCCGCATACAATCCCTGAACAATATTTTTATGGTATATACCAAAAATCAGTGCCGAAACAAGTGCTGACACATCAACCGGAAAACAAGTTCTAAGTCCGCCGTAAATCACGCCGCGAAACAGTAGTTCCTCCGCAATCGGTCCCACGACAACAACAAGAAGCAGCACAGCAAACGGAGAACCGTTTTTCAGGCTTAAAATCTCACTCACATTGTCATAGGAAGCAAATATGTTTGGCAGAAGATACCGCAAAAATCCAACGGTGATGCCAATCGCATACTGTCCAAACAGCCCAATCGCCGTCAAACCGGCGATACGTTTTACCGTAAATAATGGGCGGTAATCCGGTCTGTAATGCCATTTATTTTCCCGCACGGCATACCAGAAACCAAACACAAATAATACAACCAATTTCAAAATAAAATTTGCCATAATCTGCACTCGAATTTGTTCCTGCTTTGTCATCCCTTTATGTAACGCAAGTCCAAACAAGGCACGAAACAACACTTCCAAGCCGTAACAGACAAGGAGGGCAAGCAGCGTCCAGCCAATTGTCTTTATTATTTTTTTCAATCTGCCATATCCCCCTTAAACTAATTTACCGTTTCGTTTCTATTTCCAACGGCATTGATATTCATTTTACCACGCCGCCTCCAATCGGTCAATTTTCTATTGCTAATTTTCTTTGTAAATGATAGTATGTTTATGATGCTGTGGGAGGACATCTGTTGGATGTAACATTAAATAACCGCCTGCTTATCAGGCTTAAGAATGGAGGATACTTATGAAACTCTGGGGAGGACGATTCACCAAAGAGACCAATCAGTTAGTACACAATTTTAACGCTTCCATTTCCTATGACCAGAAATTTTACAAACAGGATATTTTAGGAAGTATTGCACATGTAACAATGTTAGAAAAACAGGGGATTTTAACTACTTCTGAAAAAGATGCCATTGTCGATGGCCTGCAGGGAATCCTGAATGATTTAGAGAGCGGTGCTTTAGAAATCACTGCGGAACACGAGGACATTCACAGTTTCGTGGAGGCAAACCTGATTGAACGCATCGGAGATCCCGGCAAAAAACTTCACACCGGACGCAGCCGAAACGACCAGGTTGCTCTGGATATGAAATTATACACAAGAGATGAAATCGTTGAAATCAATGATTTGCTCAAAGAATTGATGGTGGTAATTCACCGGATCATGTCAGAAAATATTGATACTTTTATGCCGGGCTTTACCCATTTGCAGAAAGCTCAGCCGGTGACACTTGCTCACCATTTCGGGGCTTATTTTGAAATGTTCCGCCGCGATCGAAGCCGCCTGCGCGACATCTACGACCGGATGAATTACTGTCCGCTCGGTGCCGGCGCTCTCGCCGGAACAACCTACCCTTTGGACCGCGAGTACACCGCTTCGCTTTTGAAGTTTGACGGTCCTACCTTTAATAGTATGGATTCGGTTTCCGACCGTGATTACCTCATTGAACTGCTCAGTGCTCTCTCGACGATTATGATGCATATGAGCCGTTTCTGTGAAGAAATCATTCTGTGGAATTCAAACGAATACCGTTTTGTTGAAATTGATGATTCTTATTCCACCGGTTCAAGTATCATGCCACAGAAAAAGAATCCGGACATCGCCGAACTTGTCCGCGGAAAAACCGGTCGTGTATACGGTGCTTTGATTTCAATGCTGACAACAATGAAGGGAATTCCGCTTGCTTACAACAAAGATATGCAGGAAGACAAGGAATTCACCTTTGATGCCATTGACACTGTAAAGGGATGTCTGGCACTGTTTACCGGCATGATTGACACAATGAAGTTTAATAAGGAAATTATGGAAGACAGCGCAAAACATGGTTTCACAAACGCAACCGATGCCGCTGACTACTTAGTCAACCACGGTGTTCCTTTCCGTGATGCACACGGCATCATCGGACAGTTAGTACTGCTTTGTATCGAGAAAAAAATTCCACTCGACGACCTTCCATTGGAAGAGTATAAAAAGATTTCTCCTGTTTTTGAAGAGGATATCTACGAAGCAATTTCGATGAAAACATGCGTAGAAAAACGTAACACCATCGGTGCTCCGGGCGAGGAAGCCATGAAAAAAGTAATTGCTGCAAACGCTCTTTATTTGCAGGAAAGTTAATTGTTAATGATTCAAAAAAATCCCTGTCATTTCGGGTGAAAATCTCACCCGAAATTGACAGGGATTTTTCATATGCGTACTGTTTATCGCATGATAAACCATTTCATTGTTTCATTACTTTTTATCGTCGTATTTTTTCTCATAGTTAGCAATACATTTTTCAATAACCGCAATTGCTTCTGACGGACCACCAAAGTCCTTGACGTCTGTTTCCTTATTCTCTAAATCTTTGTATACCGAGAAGAAGTGCTGAATCTCTTCAAAGATGTGCTCCGGCAGCTGCTCAATGTCGGTATAGTAATTGTATGTTGGGTCGTTGTACGGAATCGCAATAATTTTCTCATCCATATCCCCATTGTCACGCATGTACATAACGCCAATCGGGTAACAGCGAACCAGCGACATCGGCTCAATTTCCTCCGAGCAAATCACAAGTACGTCAAGCGGGTCCTTGTCATCGCCGAGCGTTCTCGGGATAAATCCATAGTTCGCCGGATAATGGGTCGAAGTGTAAAGAATACGGTCCAAAATAATCAATCCCGTTTCTTTGTCTAATTCGTATTTTTTCTTGCTTCCTTTCGATATCTCAATTGTCGCAATGAAATCGGTCGAAGAAATCCGCTCCTTGCTGATATCATGCCAAATATTCATGTGTGGCCCTCCTAATTTTTTTCTTGTGTAACCCCACGCATTATTAGCGAATATAGTTTGTACGGATTACCGGTTCTCTCTCCGGGAATGTAATGCCCTTCTCTTTTCCTGCTTCAATGCATGAAAGAAGCCATGCCATATTGTTTCCGAGCGTCCGCATCGTCTGCATTCCCTCTTCGTCCTGCTTCACTTCTTCTGCCTTGCCCCCATGCACCTGATTCCAATACTGGGAACCAACAACCGGCATACAGTTAATGGTAAAATACTTATTAATCTGGTCGAATGCCGCCGACGCTCCTCCACGACGACAACTTACTACAGCTGCTGCCGGTTTTCCGGTCATTTTACTGCCACCGCTGTAAAACGCACGGTCCATAAATGATGTCAATGCTCCACTTGCCGCAGCATAGTGTACAGGCGAACCAAATATATAACCGTCCGCCTCTCCGGCTTTCGCAACAAATTCATTTACAACGTCCTTGCGGAAACATCCTTCTCCCGTCTTCGCACAGGCTCCGCATCCGATACAACCGGCAATTTCTCCATTACCAACCCAGAAAATTTCCGATTCAATGCCATATTTCTCTAACGCACCTGCCACTTCTTTCAGCGCCGTATATGTGCAGCCTTCTTTATGAGGACTTCCATTTACCATCAGTACTTTCATGTCATCCTTCCTTTCCAATGAATCAATCACTGCTCTTTTTGATACATTTTATTATCTTATCTTGTCTAGTATAACAGACCATTCTCCAAAAGGAAAGTAAGAAATGCTTCGCATCCCTCTAAAACATCATCATACGTCTCGTCAAAATTGCCGGTATACCACGGGTCTGCAATATCTCTTCCATCTCCGCTCCACGCTAAAAGTTTGCTGACTTTCCCCTCCTGGTCACCGCCTAAAATCCGGTTTATATTCTTCATATTCCAGGTATCCATGCCAATGATGTAGTCAAATTTGTCGTAATCGCTGCGGCTTAACTGGCTCGCTCTATGTGGCAGAACCGGCACTCCTACCTGACTTAATTTGCGCACGGTTCCGCGGTGCGGCGGGTTGCCTAACTCCTCTGTGCTCGTCGCTTTGGAATCAATTGTAAAATGGTCGGAAAGACCACGCTTGTTTACCATGTCCTGGAAAACAAATTGCGCCATGGTGCTGCGGCAGATATTGCCGTGGCAGATGAATAATACTCGAATCATAACTTTCTATATCCTTTCGATACCTTTCAACACCTCAAAATTCTAAGCACATCGGTGTTTTCTGTATCCATATTCTTTTTTTCATTTTTTATCAAAATACACCTTATTTTCTCATATTTTCACACTCAAAAGGTGTAAAAAAAGGTGTAAATTTGAACGTTTTGCACCTTGCCTTTTCGACAGGCTAACTAGAAGTTGAACATCTCCATTTCTTCTTCACTTGCTAACTGCTCCACAATTTCTTCCTGGTGCATCAATTCATTTTCTTTTTGCATCATTACATACATTTCTTCTTTCACATCATCTACCTGCAGATGTGTGTATGTATCAAAAGTAATTTCCATAGAACTATGTCCCATAATATACTTTAGCTTGGCAGGATTCATACCTGCTTTTGCCATCTTGGTACAAAAAGTATGTCTGCACACATGAGGAGTTATCGTTGGCAATGGTTCCTTATACAGCTTATTGTACTTCTCTCTGATAAATTGAAAATACTTTTCCCAATGCAATGCCACCATCGGCATGTCATTCTGGTCTAAGTAAAGGAAACCACTATACCCATCGACCACAGGTTCCTTCTTTACTTTTCTACGATTTTTAATAATCGTCCGAAAGCACTCCGCCACTTGCTCTGTCATGGGAACTTTTCGCACACCGGCTGTTGTTTTTGTCTTCTGAATAATATATGCTTTCTTTTCGTTATACACCCGAACCAATTGATGATCTACATTTATCACCATATTGTCAAAATCTATATCCGAAATTGTAAGCCCAACAAATTCAGAGATTCGCAATCCCGTGTTAAACAGTATATATACACCCTCATACACTCTATTATAGTGTACATCGGAGCGAATAAAGTCAAGAAATAACCTTTCCTGCTTTCTGGTAATTGCCTGTCTCATAACACTATCATTAACAATCACACTAGCCAATTCAAAGTCAAAAGGATTCTTTCTTATAAAGTCATCCTCATAAGCCAATTGAAATGCCGGTCGTAACACGCCTCGAATGGAATGTATGGAACTATATCCTCTTCCATTTTTCTGCAAATTGATTAACCATGCTCGTGCATCTGATGTTCGTACCGACGATATTTTTCGCTTGCCAAAATCATCTTTTTTCAAGAAATTGACCACCGTTTTGTATCCCAGCCGTGTACTTGGTTTAACACCGATTTTTTGCGAAATATATAATTCCACCAAAGCTAATACTGTCATATCTCCACGACTTATTGCCAGTCTATCCTGCTTATCCTTCATGATTCGCGCAATTTTCTCACGCAACGATTCATCTTTTTTTCCATTTACTGCAGGGTCATTTGGCACTAATCGAGTAGAATACACATATCTGGATTTACCTAACTCATCCACATATTTATAACGGTATCTGCCATCCGCCAACTGTATCTCTCCATTGTGAAGTTTTCTGTTCTTTTTGTCTCTTCTATTTGTTTTCATATATGCTTTCCTTTCTTTTCATTAAAGAAAGTCAAGCCCTAATATGATATAAACATGATAACACATTTCTTTACTTCTGCAAAAGTTTTATTTTTCTACATTTATATACTACTTTAACTAAACCGCATTTGCAGAATCCAAATATTCTTCAAATAATTTTCGCTTTATCTGAACACGATTCCCAACCATCAATATATACGGTGCATATGGATCTTCTGATACAAGCGCCCGAAGCCTCGCGCGTCCAATATGAAAATATGCTGCCGCCTCATCAATAGTCATGGTATATCTTTGCCAAATAGGAACATCCAATTTTTCTACTTTTGATGACATGGTTTCACCTCCACCATTAATCAGGCACTTCACACAAGAGTCCATTTACCAGTCCTTCCACTTCTAAACGATATATCATTAATCGAAGAAGATAATTAGCCATATGTCGTGCACCACGCTCCCAATCTTCTATTGTTCGACAAGGAATCCCAAAATATTCAGAAAATTCTTTCTGCGTCATGCCTGCTTGTTTTCTTGCTTTCTTTAATAATTCCATTGTTTCCATTTACGCCCCCTTTTTACAATGTGTGTTTCTATAACTACAGATTACCACGCATTGCGTTGTTTGTCAAGGCTAATTGAAACAAAATCTCCAGTTGAAATCATCAGTGGTTATGGTTAGTAACCCACTCGGGACTTGCACCCTCTTCTCTTGGACCCTTACGGGGAGTATCATTATCACAGAACAGTCGCAACCACGGAATCACCACAATTCCTATTTTGCATGGATGTTATCGCTCCCGGCATCTCACATCAGGTGGACGTTCAAGGATGAAAACACATTCTCATCCCATCAATCCTATCCTTACCGTTCCTGGCGCATCTGCGGCACGGCGCAATGCGTAACTGTTCCTCATGTCCGATGAAATCATCATATTTAGTTGTGTGTGTCTGACAGGAAATTCCTTTTCTGTGGACACATCTAAATTATAAAATCGGGTTTTGAAAAATGGTAGACTAAATGTTCCGTGGTACTTGTATCGGTTTATCGGAATATCTTGTGCAAATTCCTCAAAAAAAAGAGGCAGCAAAACAATTGTTTATATGCTACCTCATACATTATGTATTTTTTATTTTCATCATTTGCTTCTTTCTGCAATCCGCTTCAAGCTATGCAAATATTCAAGCATTATTTCCCGGTACTCTTCCGGGAGTGATCTTGCTTCAAGAATTGCTTGAATCTCCTCATCTTTTTCCAATACAAGGATTTCCTCGCTTGTTTGAAACAGGTCAAACGGCTCTATCTGCATTCCATGGCATATCTTAATGATATTACTTTCACGGATATCATAATCTTCTTTTCTTATGATGTCATAAATTGTACTAAGCGATATTCCACTTCTTTGTGCAAATTTATATTTCGACATCTTTGTTTCTTCTAAATATTCCAAAAGTTTTTTTCGGACTATGCTTTGTTCCATTCGGAAAGCACTCACATCCTTTCTGTGACCACATTTGCATTATACAATGACAATTCTATTTTCAACAGACTAATTGTTCCGTGATACTTATTACGGTTCTCCGTGATAATCACGCACTTTTCTATAATCTATGGGTCCGGACGTCGTATGTGTTCCTCATCGGCATGCTTCCATAATATTCTAAGCAACATCAATAGAAGCATTTTTTTGGTACTGGTTCTCCCCATCTGTGTTCTTCTCCCTCCTATCCTTCATCCCACAGAACACAGACCCTCTATACAAAAGAAAAAGAGGATTCATGTTCCTGACATGTTCCTCTTTACTCTTTTACTGCTTATTCATATTCATTTGCTCGCCGGACTCGGCGGTATGTACTCTGTCAATTCTCCTAAATCCACATTCAAATACAAGCACAATTTACATAGAAATTTCAAATCCCATCGGGTTTGCTTGTCTTGGCAATACCTATTGAAGTTTGTGCGTGGTATATCCATATCTTTACATAGTTTATTTTTACTAATTCCACGCTCATCCAATATTTCTTCAATCCGCAAATGAAGATGACCTAAATCAGTAACATACTCATTCGTATTTTGCATGCGAAACATCTCCTATAAAAGTATATTTTAATTTTATAGGATTAGTCACATTTTTATAATTCACAGTTATGCGACTGACAGATATGTTACCCTCTTACTCCATTTTTATCCATCTCAGTCTGCTCCTTTACAATACAAAATCAACAAGTTTCATTTTGTACTTGAAAAGGAAAATGCCCGCATAAAGGAATGAACTGCTTCCCGTCAAGTAGACAATTGAAAAAATATAAATTTTTCCTGCCAGTAGAGTGAACTACTGGCAGTTTTTATGCAGCTTGTAAGTAAAGTGTGTGTTTTTCCATAGGAGTTAAAACTCCAAGATTTCTTTGCAATCGTTTATTGTTGTAGTAATCTATATAATCCTCAATCATTTTTATGAGTGTTTCTTTATCAGTGAATCGTTTTCCATAGTAACGTTCTCTCTTTAAAATTCCCCAAAAACCTTCCATCGGTCCATTATCGATGCACCTGGCTACTCTTGACATGCTCTGCACCATACCTGCCGCCTCGATTTTCGCGTGGAATGCCCTGTTAGTATATTGGAATCCCCTGTCGCTATGAAACAATGGATGTGCATCAGGGTTTTTTGTCACCGCATCCTCAAAGTTGCTAAATACAAGATGATTGTTGTTCGAATCCCCAATCGTGTAAGCTACAATTCTTCGGTCATATAAATCCAAAATTGCACTTAAATAGACCTTACGTTTCTCAATCCCGATATAATAATGGAACTCTGTTACATCTGTGAGCCATTTTTCATTTGGTGCATCAGCAGTAAACTCCCGGTTAAGTATATTTTCTGCTATATATTGGGGATTTGAAGCCTGTCTCGTGCATCCATTATTGGAGTACTTGATAGTTGATTTAATATTAAGTTTGCGACAAATACGTAACACACGTTTGTCATTAACATCAATGTTATGATAACGTTCCAATTCATCTCTGATTCTGCGATATCCTTTGTCCGGCGATTCCGTATGAATCTTTTCTATTTCATCTGCAATTCGTTTGTTTTTTCGTTCGTTTTCTGGAATTTCTCTATGTAACCATTTATAGTAAGCTGCTCTAGAAACTCTACCGAGTTTGCAAAGGTCAGTGATGGGATAATTATGTTCTTCGTGTTCGTCTTTGATTGCCTGATATACATATTCATGACGGACCAGGCTTAGCCCCGCCTCCTTTCTATCTCTTCGAGTTTTTTTAGGAAAGAAGCCTCCATTTCAGCACGTTCTTTCTCTGCTCTTAAAATTTTAACTTCGGCACGCAAACTTTCTAATTCATTCATCTCGTCAGGATTTTTCCGTTTTCCACGTTTATCTCTTAAAGCTTCCACTCCGCCAGATTCATATTTAATAGTGTAACTACGTGCCTGTTGATAAGATACCCGATGGTTCTCTGCTGTTTCAGCATAATTATGGTTATGTGCGATGCACTATTGTACTATTTCAACCCGTTCTTCAAATGTGGTTTTTCTTCCTTTGGTCATGATAATACTTCCTCCTGTTCCAGAAGATTTTAACTCTTCATGACCATTATACTTCTTTATCCACTTTTGTAACTTACTTTTTGAACGAATACCATATTTTTTACAGATATCTGTTTGTGATCCTTTTCCAGACAGATAGTCTAGAACTGCCTTCCTTTTTAATTCAGCAGAATAATGCTTATAACTTTTCATCAAGAATGCATCTTCTCCCATACTTTCATAATTAGTAATCCATTGTTGAATGGAAGCTTGAGATATACTAAACTCATTTGCAAGTATTCGTTGGCTTGTCAGACCGTTCAAGTATCTTTTTACAGCATTTATCTTATCTTGTGCAGATATATTTCTTTTAGACATAAAATATGCTCCCTCCTAAGTAACAAGTTTAATTATTTCACTTGTCTACCTAGAAGGGAGCATATCAGTTTGTGTAAACCTTCAAACTGATGTAAGATAACATTACTCAGTTTGGAGGTTTTTATTATGGCAAGAAGAAAAAGTGATTCACCACAAAAAGCAGCAATGCGCGAAATGATGCAGGGATATCTCAAGGAGAATGATATCAGTATCAAAAGCGGAAACGATGTTAACTCCATCATGCGGGATATGATGTCTGTTTTATTGGAAGGAGTTCTTGACGAAGAACTTAATGAGGAACTGGGGTATTCCAAATACGATTATCGCAATAAAGAGACCGATAACAGCCGGAATGGACATTCCAGGAAAACAATGCGTACCAGTTATGGGGATATGGACATTGCAATACCCAGGGACCGCAAAGGGGAGTATGAACCGCAGCTGATACCAAAATATCAGAATACGGTCACTCAGGACATGGAAGAAAAGATCATATCTATGTATGCAAAAGGAATGACCACGGGAGACATTGAAGCACACTTAAAAGAGCTTTATGATCTGGATATTTCAGACAGCACGATCAGCCGTATTACCGATAAAATAATGCCACTTGTAAAGGAATGGCAGGAGCGTCCACTACAGGAGATATATGCTGTTGTTTACATGGATGCGATCCACTACCACGTCCGCAGCGAAGGGCGTATTGTGAAACGTGCGGTATACATTGCCCTTGGGATCGATATGGATGGGAAAAAGGATGTGATCGGCATGTATGTTGGGGAAAATGAAGGTGCGAAATTCTGGCTGTCTATTATTAACGGATTGAAAAACCGTGGTGTGCAGGACATTCTGATCGCTTGTGTGGATGGACTGAACGGATTTCCACAGGCAATCGAAGCTGTTTATCCAAAGACCGAGATCCAGCAGTGTATCATCCACCAGATCCGGAATACCACGAATTATGTATCCTATAAAGACCTGAAAAAACTTATGGCAGATTTAAAAATGGTTTATGCAGCACCGGATGAAGCTGCAGCCCTGGAGGAATTAGAATCTTTTGGTGAAAAATGGAACAGCAAATATCCGAAGATCTATAAATCCTGGAGCGAACGCTGGGCTACACTTTCCACTTATTTTAAATACCCCAATGAAGTGCGGAAGCTCATTTATACAACCAATGCGATTGAAGGATTCAACCGGCAGCTGCGTAAGGTCACCAAAAGCAAGACAGTATTTCCAAGCGATGACAGCCTGTTAAAAATGCTCTATCTGGCTACTATGGACATCACTAAAAAATGGACCGGACGCCGCAGGGACTGGTCCCAGATACGAGCCCAGCTGGAAATCTACTTTGAAGAACGGCTGGAAAAAGCAGAATTCTAGGGAAATCTATTTGACATGTGCATTTTTATACATGTATAATGCAGATAGAGCAGAGAACCAAAATCTGGTCTCTGCTCTTAGTATAACTATCAATAAAATCTTATGTCAGTTTTTTGAGTTTACACAAAACTTGAAACGGTCTCGATAAAAAAATCATCTAATGCCCCTCCATTTTTAATATTTTTCGTTTTGTTTTTGTAAATTCTTAACTATTATTGCAGAAACTAAAATATTATTACAGAAACTAAAAAAGGTACGTCGGAGAACCGCGTACTTATCGTACCTTTATACTTTATTATGTTTATAAACAATCATTTCTCAGGGATGACAATAACAACCTGAAACAAATGATCCTTATGCCTAATGACATAGGAACCGCCATACTTGTCTACCGTTTCTTTTATATTTCGTATCCCGATACCATGCTCTGCTTTATTCTCTTTTGTCGTCTGATATTCTCCGCTGACCAGTACAGGCATAGTCCCAAACGTGTTCACGACAGAAATCACTGTCTGCTCTTTTTCCTTTACAAGCTTAATCTTTATTATTTTGTCAGTACATGACTGACATGCCTCTATCGCATTATTCAACAGATTTGACAGGATGATGACCATATCCTCATCCTGAATCTTTGCATGTGACAGATCATTGATCTTTACTACAAATACAATCCCTTTATCCCTCGCTTCCTGATATTTTGTATTCAGTATGGCGTTCACTATCACATGGTTTGCATCAAAATAATCGACCCAATTTTCCGGCTGTTTATCCCATTTACTCAAATAATCCTCTAACTTTTCCAACTTTCTGTCTTTTACTAAGGCTCCAACCACCATCATTTGATTTCTATATTCATGCTCCCGTTTACGCTGCTGGTTATAGTTTTCAGAAATCTGATGATACATATCAATCTCACTCTTGACTCTCTTGCGAAATAATACCTCTTTTCTTAATTTTTCCTCCCCCTCTAAAATATCACCAATTAGATAAAATACAAGAATATTCATGATCAACATACCGAACGCAATGCACAATAATACATTTTTCTGTTCCTCACTCGAAGACATATTAAAGTAGATCAATATGGAAATAATCGTAATAATTGTAAAAATAGGGAAAATGGTAATGCGGATCCACTGCATTCCTGTAAGAATAGCAGTATTCTGCTTAATAAAGCACTTTTTTATAATCAAAAGAATACAAAACAATAAAATCTGACTTAATATAGCCATGAACATCTGTAAATTAGTTGACTGCAAATACTCCTGCCCGGCTGATGCAAAAACACAATTCAAAAATGTCCATGAAATACAATCGGTCACAAAACAAAGACCCTGATATAAAAGCATTAAAATCAAAATCCGCCAAAACTTTTCTCCAAAGACGTACATCATCACAAAAGTTCCCATAACAATAATCAAAATTGCCTTTAAAACCAAAAAATCCGCCAAAACAACCGAACACACATATTCTAGTACGGATAATACACCAAGTAGCATGGTTGTATAGAATATCGAAACAGAACGTTTTTTAGCAAATGTTTCCAAGAACAACTTGCACAGAATAATATATAAAACAGTATAAATCATCCCATATGGATGTAATTTCATCTAAATCTCTCCCTGATAGCAGATAAATTTTTCTCTTACCTCTTTATATCTTGGTTGAGAAACACAAACCTTCTCACCATTAACTAACGTGATTTCATATCGTTCAATGCTTTGAACATATTTCAAATTCACCAGATAACTCTTATGACTCCTGCAAAAATGATAATTTTGAAATTTGATTTCTATTTGATCCAGCCTCTCGTACATCGTATAATTTTTTTCACTCTGCCCTCTCAAATGAAATGTTAATTTGTGCAGATTGCTTTCCACATACAAGATATCATTGGGTCGTATGTATTTCTTCCCCTCTAAAAATTCTAATTCTATTTTTTGCTCAATGCTGCTCATTCTGTCTGTTATTGTATTCAGACACTCATACATTGATTTTTCCAATGATTCACTATCTTTTAAAATATAGCGAATCGCATCTACCTTGTATCCTTCCAGCGAATAATCAATAAATGCCGTTACAAATACAATATACACATTATTATCATACTCCCTGATTCGTTTCGCCAATTTGATCCCATCCATTTTCGCCATACTAACATCCAGAAAAAGTATATCATATGGAACATTTGCCCCTGAATCAATAAATGTGGTTCCTGAATCAAAAGTATCAATTTGACAGGGGCAGTCCCTTTTTTTCATATACTTTATAATAATTTCTTTTTCTTCCGATAAAAAGTATTTCTCATCATCGCATATTCCTATATAAAGCACGAAGCCCCTCCTTTTTTCTACCAATAATCTTCGACTTACACGTTTATAATGCTAATATAAGATATATCGTCAATTTATGCTATTTCTTTATCAATCACAAAGTAGATACCATCTAAAAGACCTAAAGTCACCACATTACTGTGATGACTTTAAGCTAACACTACTACTTGGTTATAGTTTCCAGTTTATTCATAATTCTCAAGAAAACTCTTCGTATTTGTCGTATCTATAACTAATTGCAATTTGAGGATTTGTAAATGTCGTTGACATTCCCGCATATGTATAATAATCTATTGACCAAATTGCTTTAACGGGTTCATAAGAATTTCGTAAACCAGAAAAAGAAGTATTGTACCCCTTGTTTAATCTAGCTTCATTATGGGAACCCGATATAGAGTTATCTATTTCCATCCATGTATTCCCAATATTATAACTTAATGTACCTGATACTTCAACTTCGGTCACCTCTGCCGAATCAGGTATCGATGAGGTTCTCCGCAAATCAATCGTTGCTACACTGGAATAAACCGGATCAAGTGTTGCTTTTCCAGGATTAGTAATTTTTTTGGGGCTAAAACTTCCTGTATATTTTCCCTTAACATATAAATTATCCAAACTAATGGAATAAACTTTTTTATTATATATTCCATCCGCTGCATAAACATGCAAATAATAAGTAGTCATCGTTCTTGGTTTTGGAATTTTAATGACCTTATCATTAGTACCAGCCTTTCCAATCCCCCTATATATAATCCCATTCTGAGGATCTGTAATCTCCATCTGATAATTGCATCCATCTGGATTCGTCAAATAAACAGCCATAACATCTGGATATGAAGATGACGACCCCAGAGAAAACTTAAAATAATGATCCGTTTCTCCTTCGGCAAATATACCTGCCGCACTACCTGACATGGTACTTCCCGAAATAAGCGTAATAACTGTAGGATTCCCCTCGTCCGTACTAGCTGCATTAACTACTGAAGCATTGATTGTGACAACCATCATAACAGCACAAAAAATGGCTGCTATTTTCTTTACGTATTTCATTTCTAAATTTCTCCTATCATAAAACAAATATATTACCTTCCTTGTATACTATTCTTCCTACATCATCCTCACTTGAGCCCCCTCTCTCTATAAGTTTTTTTATATTATTATAAAAATCGGAGTCAGACCGATATTCATAATCATTATAAACATCTTCTGTCAATCCGAAAATTTCACCGTCCTCCGTGATTGCCAAGTCTTCAACCCTCAGACCATAATGCCGGTAAAGTATCCACCCTGTATAAAACATACTCGAAAATTCATTTTTCTTCTCTCCAGACAAACCTACATATTGCTGTCCCTCTCTAAATATTATATTTCGAAAAGCAGTTGCTGTCTTTCCAGATTCAACCAACTTACTCTTTAAATTATCTAACTTTTCAGAATCATAATTATTTCCTGACTCAATTTTAATTTCTCCTTTTACATCTACTGTAATTGTTGCACTATCTATGCCAGAATTTTCAAATGCACTCCGAAGGCGACTTTCCTCCAAAGCTTGATACGCATAAAATTCAGCTAAATGCTTATACGCTGTTTGGGTTTCCTCACTATCATTTTCGAAAGGATATGTCTCCATATCCCCTCCACGATCCAAATAATAATGAACCAAATAATTTACTTTATCTTTATTGTATTTCATATACGGTGTCGTCTGTCTTCCATTCTCATCCACAGTAAGCCAAACATCTTTTGAATTCAATTTATTTTCACTAAAGGAATAACCAGCTTTCGCCATCTCACAACAATTTAATGGCTTTACATTTAACAAATCCTGACTAATACCTGATTTCGTATATAAAAAAGAGGGAATAATATCTTCTGCTCTTTCATCTTCCAAATAGTAATCCAGCAAACTTTTATCCTGCCTATTTTTCTGAACACAACCATTCTCAATATTTATTTTATGGCTACTGGCCAAAACAGCTCCAGGATGCTCAAAATTATTCACTCTCAATTTTTGCCCTCCTTAAATCAATTCCAGTTTTATATTGGATATTTTACATATCATCATAGATGACATACCAATCTATATCAATGCCTTTGACAGAAATTAAAATTCCATGACAGAAATTAAAATTTTACCTCATGTCACCAGAGTTCCATACCCATAAATCTCACTATCCCCAATCGGATAGCTACACCGTTTTACTTTATCCCCGCTGTTCCCCTCAACAGTATTCACATTACCTTTCCCCACGCTTTCCACAATACCTACATGGTCAATGCTTCCGTCATCTTCCCAGTCAAAGAAAATAATATCCCCCGCTGCCGGAACATAACTTCCATCCTTAAACTGTCCTTTACTCTGGAACCACTTTGCACCATCCGAACAGAGGGAAAATTTCGGCATGGCACCACTCTTTCCATAATTTGCTGCAGTTCCTTCTGCATTCGGGGCAAATGTATCATCCATCAACTGTGTCTTTGTGGCATAGGCTGACACACTTGGCTCCGTTCCCGAACCGGTTGCAGCCTGCACCTTATTTGCTCCGCCTGACATAGCAGGAACCAGTCCTGCCACCATGGCAAGGGAAAGAACAAACGCCATTCCTTTCCGAATCCATTTTTGTTTCTTCATGTTGGTATCATCTCCTTATCAAATTCTTTCTATTGCTCTACTACATGTTTCTCTGTCAGATATGGGGTTATTGCAAATTACCCATTTGATGTTATATTATACCAAACATTTTCTTGCAAGACAATCTTTTTCACTCATTTGGTACTTCTGATACCATAGAAACATTTCCCGCATATCCCGTTCACAATCAACACTCATTGCTATTCCAAGAACATCAAACATGGAAATCAAAGCCCAATTATATGACTCTAAGTTTTCATCATCACATTGAAGGCACATGCAATTGTCATAAGTCCGGCAGCCGGCTTCCAAAATGCGAATAAGACGAATATTATTTTTCCTGCACAAGTCATTCTTTGCATTCTCAATCCGGTGTCCGTGTATCGTCTCATGGAACGGTCTGGATAAAATCACTGCCACATTTAATGCTTTACAGTAAAATTCAAGTCCGACACCGATTATACTATCATCCTGTTCCATCAATTCATAGCCGGCTTTATCAAAATAGTACAAAAGACAAACCTCACGTAAATAAAAGCCGCTGCTTCCCTTATATAAAGAGCAGTCGTGTTGTCTGCTTTCTCTGTGCCAGCCAGGTAATTTCCATATGCTGTAAGTCTATTTTCCATTTCCGTCTCCTTTCGACACGGGAAATGACAATCATAACATACACCATAAATCTTTCCGCATTGTTATCTGCATCATTCTCATACCTTTCTGACTGAAGCACAAAGATTTTTTCATTTATATAATATCAGGCGTACTCAGAAAGCTGTTCTAAAATACGCCTGATGGTTTAACTAATTTATGCTACCACTATCTTCCTCCAACCAGCCCAGCTTTCTGGAAAAACCTATATGATATGTGACCTTTTCCATTGAGAGTTCATGTTCACCGATTACATATCTGCCAATGGTTGTATCCTTTCCAATAATTATTCCCTTTGGATAATCATTCAGACACCGGTTTAAGAGTTCCACCTGCTTTTCCCTCGAATTGTCAGATAGGGGATTATTGGGATTCACACTTCCCACAGATACGAGTTTAACATATTTTATTTCTTCATATGTAATTTTTTCACTGTTCATCTGCATCCGCCTTACGTGCTGGGAGTGGCATGTTTACTTTAGTATCCTTTGTGGTTCCTGTGGACACTCCACTCATAATGTCGTTGTACTTCTGCTTTTTACGTGTCAGTTCCAACGATAATGTTTCAACATCATACTGTCTTACTACCGCATTGTTCTCCTCTTTCTTAATCATATCTGTAATCAATTTACAACAGTATATTCTACTAATCTGCTTAAGATAATTTTACCACTTTAGGGGCCTATCACAACACATTTCTAATATCTTCAATTCCAATCTTATAGTTCAAGTTCACTCTTCTCTTCCAAACAAAAAGGGCATCCCGCCCGCCTGGACGACACACCCCTTCGCTTTACAAACCACCCCTCATCTCCATCCACATCTTCTTTTTCTGAATCACCTGGTCCTCTGAAAACTTTGGATGAACAATATCTTTTATCACCTCATCACTCGCCCCTACCTGAAGTAGTTCCTTTATCACAGCTCTCCGAATAGAACCTGTCATATCCGAAGAGTAGATGTCTAGCAAGGACATTTTTCCAAAGTTTTCAAGATACCGTGTTTTCTGTTCTTCTTCATCTTGCCGCTTTTCCACTTCAATTGCCGTTTGTATCATATCTGCAGTAATGGTTGGTGCAGACTTCTTTTCATCCGGAACCGGATGTATCTTTCGTCCCATCCCATCCAAATCCATCATCATAAACGCAAACGCATCCATCCCATAGATTTGGATATTTTCGCTCTTATCCTTTTGTTTCTTCAGGTACGCTAGCGATGCATCACCTACAAACTGGCATTCCTCCATCTGTTTTTCCTGTATCTTTTTCTGCTCCGCCGGAACAAATGCTCCACATTTCCGTGCTTCCAGATATTTTTCGTGTTCCCATGGGAACCACTTCTTATCCCGGATTGGATTTTCTCCACGCACAAAGATAATGCATTCATCATCCGGCAACAGACGGATTTCGTACTCTAACATCAATTCTCTGCCCAGAACATCATAGTTCTCACTATAGGAACCACTGGAACCTTTACTCTCTCCGCTGGTTCGTTTATCAATCGTCCACTTTCCAAGTAACTTCGAGACATATTCATAGGTGCTGGCTTCATTTCCACCCAGATAAATAAAAGTATCGCAGTTACCAACGATACCCTCCCATGCCCCATCGGCAAACAAGGTCTTTAACTGTGCCAGTGACTGCAAAATCGGTACACAGTACACGCCCCTGCTTCGACAGGTTGCCAGTATTTTGTCAAAATTATTGGGCATTTTAATATTCGCCATCTCGTCTAACCAAAAGCCTACATCCATCGGAAGTTTCCCACCAAAGAATCTTGCCTGCCGGTATAATTCCTGAAAGAGCATGGTATATACCATTCCCGGCACAAAATTAAAGGTATCGTCATCGTCCGGAATAATAATGAACAGATTGCTCTTTGTCTTTCCATCTCCATCTATCCCGGTACCAAACTCGTCCAATGGAATGTCGTTAGAAGAAAAGATTTCAAGAAGTTCCTCATTATCAAAAGACTGCATCCTGGCATTTACTGTCATAATGACGGAACGAATTGTATCATCCGGGCCGCCACGGTATCTCTGGTATGCTTTCACTGCCGGATGGTCTGGTTTCTTTCTGGCAAGTTCGTTCATACGCTCATCCAGTTTGGGGGATGTGTCATTATCTAAAAACTGCGCCTCATCCAATAAAAAAAGAATGGATTTCCAGTTTTGCTGCAGCAACTCTACTTTCCCTTTTTCTGTATTAAAATAAGCCTTCGGGCACTCCATCCAAACATACAGAAACAGGCTCTCTAAAAACATTTTTTCGGCTTTTTCCCAAAAGGGGTCTGCACTTGAGTTTTTAATATTAGGGGAATTGGTATTCTGAATCAGGTTCGTAACCAGTTTTGTAATATCGCTCTTATTCCGTATATAGGGAAATGGATTAAAGTGCATGCTTTTGTCCATTTCGCATAGATTAAGCGTATATACCCTAGTGTCTTTCTGTTTAGAGAGCCAGGCTCCCAGTTCTTCCGCCAGTCCCCCCTTCGGGTCGGTATACACGTTACAGTCATGCAAAGACATCAAATTCGGTGTCAAAAAGAATGCAGTCTTTCCGGCACCACTACCGCCAACCACGAAAACATTATTGTTTCGCAGTGTATCGGAGTCATAACGAAACCGTACATTTTGCGACAGTACCTTATTCTCCGCAGACAACTCCGAAGTTTTCCCGGTATCCTTAGCCGCATATTTTTCATTGAAGTCACGAACTTCTCCCCATTTTGCCGAACCAAACTCATTTCCAGGCATCCGATTATGATCCATGCGGTTATAAGCAGAAAAACTTAATATCATCCACAACAATCCTCCTACCAGAACCATACTCAGACTTTTATCGTTATACACCCGCAGCGGATGAAGAACACACCATAAGATTTGCTTTTTCAGGTTTGTCAGTTCTACATCCATGATATACAATCCGCTCAGGCTATAAAAAAAATAAAGTGTGGGCAGTAACAAAACCACACACACTTTTATTAACATCCGCAATCTTCTCTTTTTGGCATCCCCGGCAACATACGTTGCACGGCTTTTTGTTTGACGTCTGCTCATTTTGCCCTCCCTCCTTAATGTTTCTTACCTTTCGGTTTCAGCACATCCTTAGTTATCGTATTCTCCAATTCTTTTACTGCCACCCTGCTTCCACGGCTTCTCTGATGTTTCAAACACTCTGTGGCAATCTCTTCATTTTTCTTAGCATAAGTACGAAGTGCCTTCCCATCCAGACTATACTCTGTGATTTCTGAGGATTCCGAACGTTTCAGATACGCATGGAGTCGTTTTCCATCCTCAGATAGTTTTGTATCTGACTTGTCCAGACAGATGCAACGCAAAATATCCGGCGATTCCTGCTGTTCCTTCGGAAGATGAGTCACATAAATGTTTTTTGACTCTGCCACCATCTGAGTATCCATATCAAAAGTAACCGGAATGTACTCTGTACTTTGGTACTTTTCTTTCATTGCCTCCATGGACAGCACTTTTTCCATGGATTTCTCAGCTATAGAATCAGGGGCAAAAGATGGTTTCCCATTCTCCTGCCCCTGATTAAAAGATGGAAATATCCCCGCATACTCCGGTTTTAATTTACCAATCAGTTCCACTCGTTCTTCTCCCACAGGGGCAAATGCCTTTTCCAGCTCCTTCACATCCAGTTTTACCGCTTCAGAAAAATCCGGATTTTCTCTGTTATCAAGAGCATATCCGAAAATATCCTCTTGTCTGTCAAGGCAGGTAATCACCGTCTGCCCCTCATCCAAAAGAATACAATCTTCTTTTTTGACCCGAATTGCACGGGAGGATACTTCTCTTGTTCTTCCACGGGGAACCCGAAAGATGTAAGCATCTTTTTCCTCCCGTAAAAGTAAAGATTCAATATTGATACTGATTGGCAGATAATCCTTATCGTTGATTCTATTTTGAATCTCCTCCAACTGCTCCACATGCATCATGCCTTCATATCCTTTGACGGCAAGTTCATCCAGATAATCCCTGCCATCCGGCCCAGCCATTGCCATATACTCATCAATGCCGATATCCTTTGGTGTTTCCCTCAATTTCTTTTTGTAATAATCAATCACTAACCTGACATTTTCCACATCATCCGGATTATAAGCAATCTGGGTATAACCATCCCCCAGTTTCAAATCCGGCAGCTCCGCAAAAGAAACCCGCATCTTCTTTAGTCGGTCATAAAACGGTATCAGTTCTTTTTCTCCCTCGATAGGAATGTTGAGAATCACATATCTGCCACCTGTCATCTTTTCCAAATCACACAGTTTCATCGTGTTATGTGTTCCCTCACTGGCATAATGAAGTTTCATGCGGTGTTGTAAACGCTTCACCTGGGCAATCTCTACTCCTTTTGCTGCTCCCTTTGCGGAAAATCGCAATGCCCGTCCCAGTCCTCCCAGTCCTTTCCCGTATAATTCTATGATTTGTACTAATGATTGTAATTCTTCACTCATCGGCTATCCCTCCTGCTTTTCTTGGATTTATCCTTCGATTCCTCTTTTTGCCTCATCATTTCATAAAATTCAATACAGCGTCGAATCTCCATCACATCTTTTCGATTCTGTGCCATTTCAAGAACATCCTCCGACGGCATTTTGGCTTCTACCGCCTTCCTTAACTGCTCGATCTGCGCTGCAGAAAGAGCAGTATCTTTGATAATATACTGCATCACTTTTTCATATCCGCTTTCAGACTCCTTTTTATAAAAATGTTCCTTAAAAATCATCTGCAATCTCTCCACCGGATTTTCAATCAAAGGAATCTTACTATCCGGTGCCACATCCACTCCAAAAATGATACACAGCATTTTTTCATGCTTTATCAATAACTCTGTGGTATCCAGTGTTAAATATTCATCAACCTGTTGTTCCAACAATCCATATCGAACTCCCAGATAAACTAACAACCACTCTCCATCGGTTGCCCCAATCCCATGTTTTTTTATCAGTTTTTTCATCATACTCATCTGTTCTTCTGTCATAACGTTTTATTCCTCCTGCTTTGCTTCATCACTTTCTCCAGTTCTTTTTGCGTACTTCTTACTTCTTTTCGTTTGATATAAATGCCACATTGCTTGGTATCCTTTTTCATCCGCTGCACGACACGAACACTCTGCTCATGCAGATAGAGCGGTGTTCCGGTTCTTCGATACAACCGTCTTGCTTCTAGCACCTGTCGGACCATGGCTTTCTGATAATCTGACATTTCTTTATACGGAACAAACTGATAGTTGCGGCTCATTGCCCAGTCCAGTTTGGAAGCAGTTTTTGTTCTCTTAACACTTTTTTGTGACAACGTTTTTTCTTCCTTTGCGTTAATACGCCGGTCAATATCTACCGGCATGTATCCATCACTCAAACGATATGTCCGAATGGCTTTTCCTCTGCCCGGCGGTGTAAGGGCAAGATATACACCATGCTCCCTTGATACCCCTTCCCGCAGCCGGTAATAGAAATCTCTTACCATTCTGTTCTTAAAATCCGCATAAGACTTACTTAGCAAAATACATTCATCCATATCTCTTTCCACACGTTCTCTGCCTGTCATATTTTCCTTTTTCTTGTCGTAATCTGTCGAGTAATCCAGCGCCGGATTCTTTTCTTTTAGTGGTCCTGTATGATATTTCTGAGCCAGACGGTTTGTCAGCGGTCGAATAACATTCTCCCAATCGCCCTTTTCATAACGATACTTTCCGCCATTTCTGCTTACGGAATTAAACACCAGATGCATATGCATATGCTCCCGGTCTTTGTGGACAGAACAGGCATAATCATAATTCTCTGTCAGATATTCATCCACCCAGTCCTTTATAAATAATAATGCCTGCTCCCCTTCTATCGTCTCATCTTTGGAAAAGGAAAATTTGAAATGATACCCTTGTCTCGTTCCGAGTGTTGGATGTATTTGTTTTGTCAGAAAAAATGTATCCACAATCTGCTCCGAAGTAATACCGGAATTGCTAAAACACAATCCACCTGTCTTTTTTTCATTCATGATGTAAGGGATGGATTTCCGTAAATGTTCCTCTGTCTTAATGGCATCCATTTTAATAATCAGTGACATCTTTTCCACCCTTCATAATCTGTATGGTACTTTTCATCATGGCATACACTTCATCTAACTTATCCAACAAATCTGCACTGGGTTCCACGTATTGATGTTCGTTATATTTTTTCGCAATCTGATTGATATTAACTCCAATCTTGTTAATCTCATAAATCATCCTTACGATAGAAGCATCAAACTCATCCCTGGTCACATCCGGTGGACACTTAGCTACATTTCGGATATATTCACTCATACTCTTCCGATGCAAACTTGCCTGCCTGTGTAATGCCGCCTTTTCTTCCGGCGTCATTCGTACCCGAAGCATTTCTGTTTTCATGTCATTCACAATTTCACCCCTTCCTGTCTGGACCCCTGTTTGGACATTTTGTCCAAACGTAATTTTTTGTCCTGACTAACCTCATCACGTCTGGACATTTTGTCCAAACGTACTGTTTTTGCTTGATATTTAGCTGTTTTTAGCCGTTTTTGATGTGCATCTAATGACCATAAAATATACATTTTGTCTTCTCATTCAAGCCCTGCAAGATACGCATGATGTGTCCACATCCATGCACATATCTTGTAAGGGGGGCGCCCCTTAGACCCCGATTTCGTATAGAAATATGGTTACTTTTTACTTTTTTTCTTCTTTGAAGTCTTTTGGGTTGACTTCTTTTTTGTTTTTTTCTTGGAAGAACGTTTCTTAGATGCTTTCTTTTGTTTTTGCAATTTTTTCTTTTCTTCCTGTTGCTGCTTTTTCAACTTTTCCTGCTCCGCTCGTAATTGTTGGTCTTTCATCTGCTGAATATCTGCCTCTGTATAACTTGTCTGCGAAAGTTTAACCGCACAACTCTTCAGATTGTAATCGCACTGATAAACACTGCCATCCGACAAGAGAATAAAACTTGTCACATCAAACCTATTCTTTGTCTGCTGATAGGTCAGTTTCTTTGCAGACTTACATCCCCGGTTCTGGCACAGGACAGTCAACTGATTTTCCAAATCTTCAAAGGCAGAATCAGACATAAATCCTAAAAAGGGACTTAACCCAGTAGTATCTACATCCAACGCTTTGTTGTTATCTGAAGGCACTTCCTCTGAACCTGTTTCTTCTCCCAAAACAGCCGCCCCCGTTACAGGTGATATACTTATCGCTGGGCCTGTTGCTGTGTTTGCTGGCATCTCTGCTTCATTTCGTAAAGCCTTTTGGGTTACTACACTTTTGGCAATCGCCCCTGCCAAAATAATAACCATAAGCAGAAGCATGGCTGCCATGGCTATGGTCTGTTTTCCAAGTCCTCTGTCTCTACGATACCAATAAAATCTTCGTATTTTTCTCCACATAATTTCTCTCCATTCTGTTATCTACGTTTGGACAAAATGTCCAAACGCTAATCTTTGTCCTCTCTGTCTGATATTCACGTCTGGACATTTTGTCCAAACACTAGCCTTTGTTCCACTTTTTCAATCGCCGGAAATAAGTAAAGTTTGTATAGGCACCAAACATGGCTCCTTCCGAGTTCCCGGTCAGAGATGTGCTACTGGAACTGGTACAGTGAATCCATACCACGGTACCGTTTTTCAATGTTCCACAATATATTCCTACATGATTTGCTCCGCCGGTTCCTCCGGTCTTACTTTTCAGTCCAATATCACCGGGTTGCAGTTTATCCCCACTGATATCCTCAAATTTATTAGAAGATATAAAAGTTCCTGTGTTGGATGCATAAGGCACACTGGTAATACCGGATTTATGAAAAGACCAGGCAGTAAAAGAAGAGCAATCTAAAAACTCCGGATTATCTCTGCCATCTGCCTGTCTTTTCTTCATGCTGTACTTGACGGAACCAATCAGGGAAGCTCCTTTCTCAATCACTTTCCAAGCCTCTGGCGGTGCCGTATTATTCTCTTTTAATTCTTTCAGAATACTGTCCGCACTTTCATTTGTAACCGTAGTTTCCGGATTGGCTATGTAATACCGCAGCACATGAGGAACATACTCCACATCGCCATAGGAATCGTAGCCAAGTTCTACACACATCTTTTTTGAAAAAATCTCTGCATTTTCCTTACTGTAACAGCCATAATTCTTTAACGCCCAATCTATATATCCGCTTCCAAAGTTGTAACCTTGTAATGCTGAAGAAATGCCTTTAATGTCGTTGGGACTTTTACTTTTCGCCTTTGTCAGACAGTCTGACAACTCATGTGTCCCACAATCAATACTTTCCTCTACCGTATCAATTGGTGGATTGACATTGTAGTAAGACTGCTCCGTCTGCATCACATCCGGAGGATTCCCTCCACTTTCCTGTTCAATTACCGCCAGACACAAATCCACGTAATCATCAATGCCATACTTTTCGCAGTAGTCCTCTACCATATCACGATAGGACTCCGTCTGTTCCGAGACCTGTGCCTGATAGGTATAATCTTCCGCACTGTTGGCCGCACCCCCGGAACCAATCACAGCACCAATTGCACCTACAATAACTGCCATCAAAAGAACTATAAGCAGCACAATCCATACCACTGGATTTGCCGCCACAGACTGTACTATGCTTGTCATAATCTTTCCGACCTGCTGAATTGCTTTTGATGCACTTTTTATCCCCTGTTTGGTACTTTGTGCGCTTTTCTTTGCCGCCTGTTTCTGCATTTTCTTTTGCTGTCTTTTGCGGTACAGAGAACGTACACCATGCTTGGCACCTTGCATGGATTTCTGTGTAACTTCCGCAGAAACTTTTCCTGCCGTCATATCCGCCTGCTTCTCAGAATTACTCTCATAGGTTTCTTCACTCATTGTTGTTCCAAGCAGCATAGACTGCAATATCTGTGCAGAAGTATCTTTAATTTCCGTTCCGACAAAAGAGGCAGTTCTACTTTGATTTCTCTTAGTAGAACTGCCTCTCTCTTTCGCTTGCTCTTTCTTTTTTTGTCTTTTTGTGATGGACTTCTTTTTTACCCGTTCTTTTTGCTGTGTTTTTCTCTTTTTTTGTTTTCCCATCTCTTTTGCCTTCTTTAACATCCGGCGTTGGGAACGATAATCCAAAGAACGAAAAACTCGCTTTGCCGGTTCACTAAGTTTGTCAATCACCTCTTTATCTAGCTGTTCCATGTTATTTCACCACCTCATCTGTAATACCGAGCAGGCTGACACCTACTCGTTCGCCTTCGAACATTCCGCACTATCGTGCTACATGTTCTTACGCCCGACAAATACCATTTCGTGCAAGCACGATGGTGCTTGTCGGGCTTGTGCTACAAAAAAAGACACATGGTTCACATTTTACTGTTCCATGCGTCCTTCCTATTAATCTGTTTTACCAATTATGCTAACTGCATGATTTCCTCTTCCAGTGCCTTCACTTCTTCAAGTGGTAGTCCTGTTCCATCAGAAATCTCTTCGTGAGATAACTTGCCCATTTTCAAGAAACGCTTTGCTGTTTTTCTTGCGCTTTCTCTTTCCGTCTCGTTTCTCATATCTTCCAACATCTTACACATAGTAGCCCTTCTACACTCCATTTCGGTCTGCACGAATCATACCAAATGCATAATCTCCTCTTCCAGCGCCTTCACTTCTTCAAGTGGTAATCCTGTTCCATCAGCGATTTCCTCATGGGATAACTTGCCCATTTTCAAGAAACGCTTTGCTGTTTTTCTTGCGCTTTCTCTTTCCGCTTTATGTGCCGCTTCATGTGCCGCTTCATTTCTCATATCTTCCATCAACTTACACATAGTAGCCACTCCTTTCTCGTCCTGCTTAAAATATCTTGCTTTTTTTGCAAGTATTTCATAATTCATATCGTCCGGATCGGTACATGAAAAGTCGTGCATTA
>ENA-UOJJ01000149-UOJJ01000149.1-human-gut-metagenome-genome-assembly--contig:-CS66-NODE-149-length-124143-cov-12.806444_pt1 | contig 124143 bp, 131 predicted proteins | sample MGYA00242343_ERZ723890 | MGnify/ENA metagenome assembly ERZ723890
ATTACATCTGTGAAATTTAAAATTACATAATCTTATTATTTTATTAAATTTTTAGTTATTTTTATTATATAATAACATAAATAGACATAAAATACAATTGTATCAATGGAAAAATCAGTGGTGATTTAAACTTTATTGCTTGATATTTTATATGAATAATAGTATATTAATATTGAGGTGATGAGTATGTCAAATAAGGAAAGAATTATTCAATTATTAGATAATGTTCCTGAATACAAGATGGGTTATGTGCTTGCTTATTTACAAGGTATTACTGCTGATGAGGAAGCTGATGATTTGTTTTGCCAGAAAATGATTGATGATTACATCAATGACCCTGACCCTGAAAAAGATAAAAGCTATACTCTGGAAGAGTGTAAAAAAGAATGGGGTTTATGTTAATGTATGAATTTATAATTCAGAAAAAAGCAAAAAAATTTATTGATAAGTTGTCAAAAAATGATAGAGCCAAAGTTGTTAATGCTATTGAAAAATTGCCATATGAAGGGGATATAAAACAATTAAAGGGCTATGATAATCTAATGAGGTTAAGAGTTGGTAAATATATAATAAATATTAAATATTTAAGCATTTAAGGTGTAAAGTTTATAGAGTGGGCTTTACACTTTTTTATGACAATAATTAAATATTAACTGTGTTTTAGTCTGTTTGACAAAAGAAATAAAAACTGTTATAATCTTTTTTAGGTGGTGAAGTAATGACAATTCAACAGAAAATAGAAGCTGCTTGTGTTGTAGCGGGGATAAATAAAACAGAATTAGCAAAGCGACTGGGAATGTCGCAACCTGCATTTTCTAAAAGACTTAAAACAGGAAAATTTTCAGATGAGGATTTTAAGCGTATTGCGGAAGCACTTCACTGCAAATATTATTCAGGTTTTATATTTTCAGATGGTACAAAGATTGAATAGAAAAGCACTATGTATTGAGTACATAGTGTCAGGCTGTCGAAAAAAGTCGACAGCCTTGCAAGAAATGCTTGCATTTCTTGCAGTTCGCTAAGGTAGGAACTACCAAGTTTTCCGCAATTTTGACGTTAAGAACGTCAAAATCACAGAAAAGTTCCTGTCCTCGGTCGGGCAAAGCCCGACCTGCGGATTAAAGTCTGCGACGCTTTTGAATTTGAGGTGTCGTTAAAATTTACTTTTTCTACAAAAAATTAGTTTATTGACAATCTGGCACTATGTATTGAGTACATAGTGTTTTTTATTTGGAAATTAATTAACGAAAAAGTTATAAAAAATTAAGAAAACGTATTGACATATAAAGTAAAATGATACAATATAGTTATGAAACATAACAATAAGGTTATGGAAAATAAGAATTGCAAATATGATTTGAAAGGAGAAAATTATGAAAGTAAAGAATATTAGTGAATATCCCTTTATAGACTTTATTTATAATTATATGGCGGAAGCATATTTAATAGAAACAGAAAAAGCCACAGAAGTAAGAGAAAAGCTAGACGAAATTATTAACAAATTATTTGGATATGATATTGCATTTGAGCTTGACTGGTTAATAACATTGTTAGAGGGTGAACAGCATTCAGCAGGATTTTTGAACGGATATATAGCTGCTGTTATGATAATGAATGGGCAGACGATATTTAAGAAATCGTGACTATATAAAAATACCTGACTGTGTATGTTAAAACATAGTCAGGTATTTTTAACAGTTAATTTTAGAGGTTAATAAAATATTCCATAATCTTATGACCGTTTTCAATAAATATTCCGCTTGCCTTAGCTCCCTCCTCGGTAAATTCGCCGCCGATAGTAGGGTTACTCTTTTTATAAATAAGGAATGGAATAGGGTCGTTTGTATGTGTTTTAAGACTTAATGGAGTAGCGTGGTCAGGCATAATCAATACCTTATAATCATCGTATTTTTCAAGAGCCTCTAAAACAGGACCTAAAATCTTTTCGTCTATAATTTCAAGAGATTTCTTTTTGTTTTCAATTTCATATCTGTGACCACACTCATCAGGAGCTTCAACGTGGATATAAACCAAATCCTGACCGTTGGCAAATTCCTTAATTGCAGCTTCTGCCTTACCTTCAAAGTTTGTATCTATATAGCCTGTTGCTCCGGGAACGTGTACTACATTCATACCTGAAAATTTGCCTATACCTTTTAAAAGGTCAACAGCGGAAATCATTGAGCCTTTTAAACCATACTTTTCAGCAAATGGCATAAGGCTTGCTCTTACACCTTCTCCCCAAAGCCACATACTGTTAGCAGGTCTTAATCCTTTTGCTTCCCTTGCCTTATTTACAGGGTGGTCCTTTAACAAATCATAGGACTTAACCATCATATCATAAAGCTTTTGTGCATTTGGATGAGTTGGTATGTATTCCTTGATAGGCTTGCCTGTAATATCGTGAGGAGGGGTTAAATTACCCACTTCAAGGGTACCATTATTCCATATTAAGCAATGTCTGTAGCTTACACCGCTGTAAAGCTTAAATTCATCGTTACCTAAGTGTTTTTCAAGATATTCAACAAGTTCCTTAGCCTCTTCTGTGCTTATATCGTCTGCACAGTAGTCAAGTATAGTCTTGTCTTCATAATTTGCTTCATCGGATAATGTAACAAGATTGCACCTGAAAGAAACATCTGTGTCCTTCATATCAATTCCTATTGAGCCGGCTTCAAGAGGAGATCTGCCTGTGTAGTAAACCTGTGGATCATAACCTAAAACTGAAAGGTTGGCTACGTCGCTGCCGGGTTTCATATTGTCTGCAACGGTTTTAACAAGACCAATTACACTTTTTTCTGCAAGCTTGTCCATATTAGGTGTGTTTGACGCACCCATTGGTGTTTTGTTACCAAGTTCCGGTACGGGATAGTCAGCCATACCGTCACATAATAATACTAAATATTTCATTTTTATCCTTCTTTCATACAAATTTATTTATTATATTTTAGCATATACTTAGAGAGTTAGCAACAACTTATTCATTTACTTTTTCCCATTCTTCATAAAGTGCCATCAGTTTTTCTTCAAAATTCTCTTTTTCTTCATAAATTTCACGGGAACGCATAGAGTTTGTATAAACTTCTTCTGTAGCCAGCAGGGCATCAAGCTCTTCAATTTTACTTTCTGTTTCCTCAATTTCTTTTTCAAGTTTTTTTATCTGATTTTCTTTTTTTCTCTGTTGCGCCTGAATTTCTTTTTGTTTTTTCCAGTCAAGTTTATTTTCTGTTTCCGTAACAGTTTCCTGTACAGCGGAAGATACTTCGTTTTCGGCTGACTTTTCAATATAATAGTCATAATTGCCAAGATAAATTGTTGCTTTATCTTTGTTAAGTTCAATAATTTTACTTGCAGTTGAATTAATAAAATATCTGTCATGAGAAATATATAAAACTGTGCCCTCATAGTTTTGGAGTGCCTGTTCAAGTATTTCCTTAGAGTTAATGTCAAGGTGGTTTGTAGGCTCGTCAAGAATAAGGAAATTAGCGTTTGAAAGCATAATTTTTGCAAGGGCAACACGTCCTTTTTCTCCCCCGCTTAATGTACCTATTGTTTTAAATACATCATCACCTGTAAACACAAAGGCAGCAAGTACATTTCTTATTTGTGTAATTGTAAGGTCAGGGTATGTGTCTGAAATTTCGTCAAATATGGTTTTGGTAAGATTAAGATCAGCCTGTTCCTGATCATAATAACCTATAATTACATTTGAACCAAGCTTAACACTTCCTTTTTTTGCTTTAAGTTTTGAAAGTATTATTCTGAAAAGTGTTGTTTTGCCTATGCCGTTAGGACCTATAAGGGCAGCCTTTTCACCTTTTTTTATATCAAATGTAATGTTGTTAAAAAGGGGAATACCGTCAAATGCCATTGAAAGGTCTTCAACAAAAAGCACATCATTTCCGCTTTCCTTTAATGGCTTTATTGTAAGACGCATTTTATCCGGGAGATTTTCGGGAGCAGATATTCTTTCAATTTTTTCAAGCTGTTTTTCTCGGCTTTCTGATCTTTTTATGGATTTTTCCCTGTTAAATTCCCTTAGCTTTTTAATTACTTCTTCCTGTCGTTTTATTTCTTTTTGCTGACTTATATACTGATGATAGGAAATTTCCCTGTCTATCATTTTCTTTTCGGCATAATAGGAGTAGTTACCGAAATATTCCTTTGCTTTTTTGTTTTCAATTTCTATAACCTTGCCTGCAACCCTATCAAGGAAATATCTGTCGTGGGAAATTATAACAACAGCACCCATATAATTTTTTAAAAAATCTTCAAGCCAGCGAAGGGAATCAATATCAAGGTGATTTGTGGGCTCATCAAGAAGGAGAATATCAGGAGCTTTTAAAAGTATTTTACCTAAGGCAACTCTTGTTTTTTGTCCGCCTGAAAGCTCGTTTATGGTTTGTCCGCTTTCGTCATCACTAAAGCCAAGACCTTTTATAACACCTCTTAAACGGCTCTGATAGCTGTAACCGTCCATTTCCTCCATTTTGTGGGAAAGCTCTGAATACTTAGTCATAAGAATTTCAAGTTCTTCACCGCTTTTTTGTGACATTTGTGTTTCCATATCTCTTAATTGCTGTTCAATAAGCATTATTGGCTCAAATACCGTAAGCAGCTCTCCATATATTGTTTTTGTACTGTCTATTTCAAGACTTTGTGAAAAATATCCCATTGCTGCAGACTTTGGCATAATAACTTCACCACTGTCAAGGGAAAGCTCTCCTGTTATGATTTTGAAAAGTGTGGACTTGCCTGCACCGTTTACACCAACAATAGCCACTTTTTCCTTTTCTTCAATATGAAATGAAATATTTTCAAGTATAACATCTGTACCAAATGCTTTTGATACATTATTAAGTGCTAATATCATATTACGACCTCCAAAGGTTAATCATTATTTATTGTAACAGAAAATGGCATTAAATGAAAGTAAAAAAGTCAAGATTGACAAAAAAAGATATTTCTTTTATAATAAAAAAAAGGTTTAAAAAAGGTGAATGAATTATGAACAATATTGAAAAAGAAAAAATCTCTATTGCGGTTATAAAGAGATTGCCCAGATATTACAGATATTTGGGAGATTTGCTTGAGCATGGAATTACCAGAATTTCATCTAATGATTTGAGCAGAAGAATGAATGTTACTGCTTCACAGATAAGACAGGACTTAAATAAATTTGGATGTTTTGGTCAGAGGGGATATGGATACAATGTTGAAATGCTTTATGAAGAAATCAAAAAGATTTTAGGTTTGGACAAAGAATACAGTTTAATTATTATAGGTGCCGGTAATTTGGGACAGGCTCTTGCAAACTATGGTAATTTTAAAAAGAGAGGTTTTAATTTTATTGGCATTTTTGACAATAATCCTCATATAATAGGGAAATGTGCAGGAGATATAGTAATTCAGGATGTTGCAAAACTTGAGGATTTTTTGAAAACAAACAAGGTAGATATTGCCGTATTGTCAATACCTAAATATAATGCACCTCAAATTTCACCTATTTTGGTGGAGAATGGTGTTAAGGGTATTTGGAACTTTTCACACATAGATTTAAATACACCTGATAATGTAATAGTTGAAAATGTTCATCTTACTGACAGCGTAATGACTTTATCATATAAACTCAGTGAGCTTGAAAATCTATAAATAATTAGAAGTCTTTGCTTTGCAAGGACTTCTTTTTTTATTAATAAAACATTGTAAAATATTTAACACTATGGTATAATTATAATAAATTATTGTGAAAAGGTGGGTTTATATGAATAAGAAAGGACAAGAGGGACTGACAACATCAGACAAGCTTATGGGAATTTTTCTTTTTATTGTTATTGCAATTATTCCTTTGATATGTAAGGTTAATCAGGTTGAAGTGAGCGGAGAAGAGTATAATATTATAAGAAGCGGCGGAATGATTAATGATGTTTTTTCTTACAGCAAGTCTGTGCTTATTCTTACTATGGGTGTTATTATTGCTATTTTTATGGCTTTTCAGATTTTAGGAGAAGACGGCTTTACTATTAATTTTAAGTCAAAGCCTGTAATTTTAGCGGGAGTATATATTTTATTTGCTTTTGCATCATCAATTTTTTCTAAGTATCATCATACATCTTTTTTTGGTGTGGCTGAAAGATATGAAGGTTTTTTTGTATGGCTGTGTTATATGGTATTTATGATTGTGGCCATGGCTTTTGCTTCAGATAAAAAGCGTCTTAATTTTATATTGATTGGATTTTTGATATCAGGATTTTTATTGGGAATAATTGGCTTATTACAGTTTTTAGGCTATAATATTTTTTCAATGGAATGGTTTAGCAAGATTATTATGGGAGATACTTATAATGGTGTACCTATGAAGATTAAGTTTGATTCTGTTTTTGCTACACTTTATAACCCAAACTGTGCAGGGATGTATTATGGTATGATGTTTTCAGCCTTTTGTGTTATGGCGGTACTTATGCCTTTAAAAAATAAGCTGAAGTGGGTCTTTTCTGCATTGGCTGCAATTTTGCTTGTTTGTGTCATTGGTTCTAATTCTGTGGGCGGATTGCTAGGTCTTATAGCAGGTGTTGGTTTCTCTGCTGTTGTTTGTATTTTTTATTATGTTTTTATAATTAAAAGTAAAAAAGCAATAGGTTTTACCGTTGGCGGTATTATTGCTGCCGTTATTGCTTTAATTCTTTTGTTTAATTCCAATGCTGTAATTATTCAGAAATTTAAAATTATAACTGAGGCATTGAGTAACGGTGAAACCATTGCTGAGTCAGCCGGTTTTTATGAGGATGTAGAAGTTGAGGGTATGCTCGGCAGGGTTATTACTAAAGACGGAGTATTTGCTGTTGATTTTGCAAGAGAGTCTACTCAGTTTATGCATAATGGTGTTGTGCTTGATCCTGTAAGAGAGGAGCCTATGGAAAATGACAGAGGTACAAGATATATTTACAATGAGTCAGGTATAGAATGGAATTTATACCTTTATGAATTTGAATCAAAGAATATGTTTGTTGCAAGTCTTATTGGTGTTGATAATGCAGGTAATGAAACAACATTCCAGTTTGGCGAGACCGATGGCAGACTGTCTTTTCTTGATAAGTTTGGAAATGCTGTTGATGTTGAAACGTCTGTTGAAAGCTGGGGCTTTAAAGGTGTTGAAAGATTAGGTTCTAACAGAGGTTATATATGGTCAAGAAGCATTCCTTTATTAAAGCATAATATTGTTTTAGGTTCAGGTGTAGACAGCTTTGTATTTGAGTTTCCTCAAAATGATGTGAGAAGTAAGCTTAATTATTTAGGTAATCCTTATGTAATTATTGACAAGCCTCATAATATGTTCTTACAGATTGGTATTAATACAGGTCTTATTTCACTTATTGTTATGCTTGCATTGTTTATGCTTTATATTGTGCAGACTATAAAAAGAGTTTTAAGTGATAAGTCACAGTCTTTAAATGCTGTAAGGCTTGGTATTTTGGCAGGTGTGGTTGCATACATTGTGGCCGCTATGACTACAGACAGTGTGGTTTCTGTTGCACCTGTTTTCTGGACATTAATTGGTACCGGTTTTGGTGCTAATGTTATCAAATCAGACAGTGATATTTCTGAAGAATAAGTTTATTTTTTGGGGGCGGGGAAATTCCTCGCCTATATTAAAAGGTATGGAGGTAGGCTATGGTTAAGTTATCAGCTATGGCTAAGGAGCAAAGAAGTAAAATGCTTCTTTATGTGCTGCTTGATGTAGTGCTTATTAATATATCAATAATAATTGCAATATGTTTGTGGTATGGAGGTACTATACCCGGACTGCCTGGAGGAAGCGGGAGACTTATTCCGTCTGAGGTTTGGAGTTGGTATAAATATACTTTTATGTTTGCATCTCCTCTTTGTCTTATAGTATATGGTCTGTTTAAATTTTATTCTAATCTTTGGAAATATGCAACAATCGATGATATGTATAAAATAATTGTGGCAAATACCATTATATTTGGTGCAATATATATATATTATTATTATTTTGTTTCAGGTTTTGTTAACATTGAGCTTCCTAAGAGAATGCTTATTGTTGGTTGGATAATAAGCATTATTTTATTTATTTTTTCACGTTCAGGATATCGGGTTGTTAAAAGAATTTTTATAAATATTGAACACTTTTTTGATAAAAAAAGCGGTAGAAAACGAGTTCTCATTATAGGTGCAGGATATTCGGGATACAATGTTGTAAGAAGTATTATGAACAGCGAAAAAGGTTATGAGGACAGAATGGCCGTTATTGTTGTTGATGATGATTTCAATAAAAACAACAGTAATATTATGGGTGTCAGAGTAACATATGATACTGCAAATATTCCAAGACTTTGCAGAGAGTATGAGATTGATGAAATAATAGTTGCTGTACCTTCGGCTACAAATGTGCAGATTAACAGAATAATGGGTTATTGTACTCAAACTGAATGTGTGCTTAAAATGATACCTCCAATGAGTGACATATCTGATGGAGGCTTTCAAAGACTTAGGGATGTTAATATTACGGATTTGCTTTTCAGAGATGAGATTTCTATTGATATTTGCAGCATTTCTGAATATATTAAGGATAGGGTTGTGCTAGTTACAGGAGGAGGCGGCTCTATAGGTTCTGAGCTTTGCAGGCAGATTATTAAGTTTGAACCAAAATTTCTTATTATTTTTGACGTATATGAAAACAATGCATATGAGCTTTATAGTGAGCTTAAAAATAAGTATGGCAGTAAGGCTAAAATGATAGTACGAGTAGGTACAATAAGAGATATTAATTGTATTGATGAGGTATTTAAGGAATACAAGCCTAATGTTGTATTCCATGCTGCTGCTCATAAGCATGTTCCACTTATGGAATATGTACCTGCCGAAGCAGTTAAGAACAATGTCTTTGGTACATTAAATGTGGCAAAGTGTGCTGACAAGTATGGTGTGGACCATTTTGTTCTTCTTTCTACAGATAAGGCTGTTAATCCGACTAATGTAATGGGTGCTACAAAGAGGATAACGGAGCTTATTATTCAGGAATTTGCATCTCACAGTTCAACTAAATTTGTGGCGGTGAGGTTTGGTAATGTGCTTGGAAGTAGTGGCAGCGTTATACCGCTTTTTCAAAAGCAGATTAAAGCAGGTGGTCCTGTTACGGTTACGGATAAGAATATTACAAGGTTTTTTATGACTATACCTGAGGCTTCAAGGCTTGTTATGCAGGCGGCAAGTTTAGATAACAGTGGCAGAATTTATGTGCTTGATATGGGTAAGCCTGTAAAGATTGATGATTTGGCCAGAAATCTTATAAAGCTTTCAGGTTTTGTACCAGATAAGGATATTAAAATTGAATATACAGGTTTAAGACCGGGAGAAAAGCTTTATGAAGAGCTTATAATGGCTGAGGAAGAGGAAAATATGAAGCTTGTATTTGGTGACAAAATTTTTGTTACAGCTCCTGTTGATATGGATTATGAAGTATTTAATAAAAATCTTGATGAATTATACAAAGCTGCTTTTGAAGAGCCTCATAAGGTTAAGGAAATTATAAAAAAAATTGTGCCAAATTTTAATCCAAAAGGAGAATAATATGTACAGGGTTATAAAAAGGGTTTTGGATTTTGCAATCAGCCTTATGGCAATTTGCGGATTAAGCTGGCTATTGATTATAATTGCTTTGCTTATTAAGCTGGAGGATGGAGGAAATATTTTATTTAAACAGAAAAGAATAGGTTTAAATAAAAAGGAATTTTATATTTATAAATTCAGGACAATGAAAATTACTACTCCAAAAGATGTACCAACACATCTTTTGGAAAATCCCGACAGCTACATAACTGCTATAGGTAAATTTTTGAGAAAGTCAAGTATGGATGAATTACCGCAGCTTTTTAACATACTTAAAGGTGAAATGAGCCTTGTTGGTCCAAGACCTGCATTATGGAATCAGTTTGACCTTATAGCTGAACGTGATAAATATGGTGCCAACAATGTTGTTCCGGGACTTACAGGTTGGGCTCAGGTCAATGGCAGAGATGAACTGCCTATTTCCATTAAGTCAAAATATGATGGTGAATATGTAAAAAAAATGAGCTTTTTATTTGATATTTATATTATAATCAAAACTGTTGTTTTGGTATTTAAAGCAGATGGTGTTGTGGAGGGTAGTAATGAAGGTAATACTGACAGGGAAAAATAGTTATATTGCTGTAAACATCTGCAAATGTCTTACTTCAAATGATATTGATGCTGAATGTATTTCCGTAAGAAATGGTATTGACAGCATTGATTTTACCGGAGTTGATGTTATTGTTCATTGTGCGGCTGTTGTTCATAAAAAAGAGGCTTATTATGCTGATGAATATGACAGAGTAAATTATGAACTTACTAAAAAAATTGCAGATAAGGCAAAGAGTCAGGGTGTAAAGCACTTTGTGTTTATGTCTACAATGGCAGTTTATGGTATAACAGAGGGTATAATATACAGGGATACCCCTTTGGAGCCTAAAACCCTTTATGCTAAAAGTAAGTTAAGGGCTGAAAAATATGTCCTTTCATTAAGTGGTGAAAATTTTAAAATTACGGTAATAAGACCACCTATGGTATATGGCAAAAACTGTCCGGGAAATTACCAAAGGCTTTCAAAGATTGCAAAAAAAATTCCCATTATTCCTGATACAGATAACAGAAAGAGTTTTATATATATTGAAAATCTTGCGTGGTTTATTTATGGCATTATTGAAAAGGGAAGAGAGGGTATTTTTATGCCTATGGATAAAAATTATATATCAACTGCTTATATGATGAACCTTATTTCGGGTAAAAAGTGCTCTAAAAAATTAGGAACTATAGTAAAGCTTATACCTTTAAATATTGTAAAAAAGGCTTTTGGTTCCTTATGGTATGGTTATGATATAAGTACAAGGGTTGGTTATATACCTGTCAGTGAGGCTGTGAGGTTAAGTGAAGAATGATAATTTATGTAGATGCAGATGCCTGTCCTGTTGTAAGGCAGACAGAGGAAATATCAAAAAAATATAATGTTCCTGTTACTCTTATATGTGACACTAATCATATTTTAAATTCTGATTACAGTGATATTATTGTTGCAGATGCAGGTGCAGATTCCGTTGATTTTGTACTTGTAAACAGATGCAAAAAGGGTGATATTGTTGTAAGCCAGGATTATGGGGTGGCTGCTATGGCTCTTGGTAAAGGGGCTTTTCCTATTCATCAAAGCGGAAAGTGGTATACTAATGAAAATATTGATGAGCTTTTAATGCAAAGACATATTGCAAAGGCTTTCAGAAGAAGTCATAATAAAAACCATTTAAAAGGTCCAAAAAAGCGAAAGAAAGAAGATGATGAAAGGTATATGATTTCTTTGGAAAAATTAATAATTAAAATAAAAAGTACCGTTGAATAATTAAATCTACGGTACTTTTTATTTTACAGCTTTGAAATATTTGCTATATTGCTTAATTTATGAGCAATTATATATTTATTTGTCTTAATGCACACCATGTTTTGTGAATTACTACCAATAAATTCGCCTTCAAAATCAGCATTAGTTGTGGTAGTAATTTTAATCTTCATACCTCTTGTAAATATTATACCGTGGTATTCAATCTTTTCAAGCGGAAAAAGTGAATAGCATCTGTCCATTACAGTAGCAATATCCTTTGGTCCGTTTATGCTTATTGATGTAGCTTTAAGTAATTTTCTTATTTTAATTGCATTATTTACAAACCAAGTAATACAAAATGCTAACAAAGCAGCATATAATAGCTCTTCTAAGCTTATTGGAAAATTATTCATATTTGCAACCCCCATTTAAACTTATGTTTATATAGTATAACACATTTTTATTATTTTTCAAGAGGAAATTACAAAATATTTATTTTAGTTATTCTTAAATATATATTAATATAGCAAATAAGGTTTAGTATTTTTTAACTACTGTTATCTTATTGTTATATATACCTATAATATCTACATTAAGTTGTATTAATGTATTTATCTGTTTAATATGTTCGGTACTCAGGCGGTCACCTAAGGCTACAATTGGTATTCCCGGAGGATAAGGCATAATTATACCTGCAGGTATTCTGCCAACAGCATTATCAAGAGATATAGTTTCTTTTTCTGCGTAATATACATCTCTTGGAAGCATATCAGGTTTGTGAACATGTGACATTGTAAGGGGAAGTTTTTCAATGTACTTCCTCTCAATTTTCTTATCAATATCTCTTATTGCTTTAACAAATTTTTTAATACCTCTTGGATCATCAGCAACAGATGTCATTGCAATTATGTGGTGAGGTCCTGCCATTTCAATTTGTATATTATATTTTTCAAGAAGCATATCAGAAAGCTCTTTTCCTGTCATTTCAGTTCTGACCATTATTGTAAATTTGCTAATGTCCAAATCAAAAATATCGTTTTCACCTTTAATACTGTCATTTACCAGTTTAAGTACCTTACAGTGAGCAAGTTCATTACGAGCTTCCGTTAAAGTTTCTAAGTATGTTGTAAATAAGTTTTTATCTGCTGTTAATATATGCCTTGCGTAGTCAATAGATGCAAGAATAGGATAAGAAGGACTTGTTGTATTCATCATTGAAACAGCTTCTTTAATTCTGTCTTTATTAACTCGGTCTGATTTAATGCTCAAAACGGCAGCCTGATTTAAGCTTGGCAATGTTTTGTGCCAGCTGTTAATTACAATATCGGCACCATCAGAAAGGGCGGTATGTGGAAATTTATCGGAAAATATAAAATGTGCTCCATGACATTCATCTACAATAAGAGTAGAATTGTGTTTATGTACGATGTCTGCGATAGTATTTATATTACAGGTAAAGCCCTCATAAGTAGGACTTGTAATAATCATAGCCTTAATATCATAATCATCAAAGGCTCTGAACATATCTCTTATACTGATACCTCCGCAAAGGCTTTCCTCTGTCATTTGAGGTGAAATATAAATTGGATTGACACCAGATAAAACCAAAGCATGGTACACACTTTTATGGCAGTTGCTTGCAACAAGTACATTATCTCCCGGATTACAGCAGCCTAATATGGCAGCTATTGTTCCGCTTGAACCGCCGTTGACAAGATAAAAGGAGTCATCTGCACCTAAAAGTTCAGCCATTGCCTTTTGAGATTTAGCTATTATTTCTTTTGGGTTATGAAGATTATCAACCTCTCCGGTTTCTGTAATATCAATTGTCCTGAAATCATAAGGCATAAAATCCATATTACGCTTATGTCCCGGCATATGAAGCGGATATGCATTTTTTTCTTGTATTTCCAGTAATTTATCTAATATATAAGCCGACATTATATTTCCTCCCTGTTTGCAGATAGAAAAAACTATTATATAGTATACAGAGTATTATAACGTATATGGAGGTAAAAGTCAAATTAATTCGTCATATTGCAATATTACTTTACTAAAGCTATACAAATTTGTGTCAAAAATTAACAAATACAATGTAATTAAAACTGTTATAGTAAATAATTTTGAGTAATACTGGGTATATATAAATTAGTGATATTTATTGAGGAGGAGAATAATGAGTAAATGTATTAAAAAGTTTATATTTATTTGTACATTAGTTTTTATTACTTTTAGTTTTAATGGATGTAATAAGATTACAAATGGCAAGAGAATTGTCAGAATTGCTCATTCCCAAAGTGAAACTCATCCTGACCATATTGGACTTCTTGCGTTTGAAAAATATGTTGAGGACAGGCTTGGGGATAAATATGATATTCAGATTTTTCCTAATGAGCTTTTAGGTACATCTGTTAAGGCTATTGAGCTTACACAGACAGGCGCAATTGATTTTGTTGTATGCAGTACAGGTAATCTTGAAACATTCGATGATATATATTCCATATTTAGTGTTCCTTACTTGTTTGACAGTACTGATGCTTATTATACAGCTATGGAGGATAGTCAGATAACAAACAGTATTTATACTGCTACAAGAAGTTCAGGTTTTGAGGCTGTTGCATGGCTTGATGCCGGTACAAGAAATTTTTATACGACAAAACCAATAAAATCACCTGATGATTTAAAGGGACTTAAATTGAGAGTACAGCAAAGTCCTTCAAATGTAAGTATGATAAAGGCTTTTGGTGCAGCTGCAGCCCCTATGTCTTTCGGTGAGGTCTATACCGCTATTCAGCAGGGTGTTATAGATGGTGCGGAAAATAATGAGCTTGCCTTGACAAACAATAAGCATGGTGAGGTTGCAAAATATTTTATTTATGACCATCATCAAATGGTACCTGATATGTTGGTAGCTAATGTTAAATTTTTAGAAAGTCTTAATGAGGAGGAAAGAAAAATATTTGATGATGCTGCTGCACTTTGTACACAGGTAGAAAGGGAAAATTGGCTTATAGCAGTTCAAGAGGCTAAGGAAAAGGCAATAGCTATGGGAGTTAATTTTTCTGATGTTAATGTAGATGAGTTTAGAAATAAGGTATTGGATTTGCAGCAGCAAATGGTAAGAGATAATCCTAAGCTCTTGCCTATTTATGAAAGAATACAGGAAATTAATAGGGAGGTGGGCTGATGGATAGTATAATTAAAATATTTAACAGAGTGCTTGAAATAGTGTGTATATTTATATTTGCATTTATTGTAATTGTGGGCACATACCAAATTGTTACAAGGTATGTGTTTAATGCCCCAAGCACAACCTCAGAGGAACTTTTGACTTATTCCTTTACATGGCTTGCACTTTTAAGTGCTGCGTTGGTTTTTGGCAAAAGAGATCATATGGCTATGACATTTTTATATGACAGGCTCTCTGACAATAAGAAAAAAATATTGAGTATTGTAAATGAGTTGTTTGTTTTCATATTTGCAGCCATTGTTTTGATATATGGCGGAATTTCAATAACAAGACTTACTGCAACTCAGATAACTGCTTCCCTTGGTATTCCTATGTCTTATGTTTATGCAGTTGTTCCGTTAAGCGGTTTTATTACAGCTTTTTATTCTATTGTGAATATTATAAAGCTGTCATCAGGGGGAGGTAAAGTATGAATATTGCAATTTTTTGCGGCATAATTATTGCCGTTGTATTATTAATTATTTTGCTTATGGGGGCACCTATTTCAATAGCAATAGGTATTTCATCAATTGTTGCAATATTGCCTGTTTTGGATACTAATGCAGCTTTTCTGACAGGTGCACAGAGAACTTTTTCAGGTATTTCAGTATTTACTCTTATTGCCATTCCTTTTTTTATTCTTGCCGGTAATATTATGAATAAGGGTGGTATTGCCATGAGACTTATAAATTTTGCTAAGCTTTTAACAGGCAGAATACCGGGCGCCTTGGCACATACAAATACTCTTGCTAATATGATGTTTGGTTCAATATCAGGCTCAGGTGTTGCGGCAGCATCAGCTATGGGTACTATTATAGGTCCGATTGAAGATAAAGAGGGCTATGATAAGGACTATTCGGCTTCTGTAAATATTGCTACTGCTCCTACGGGTCTTTTAATACCGCCGAGTAATGTGCTTATTACCTTTTCTCTTGTAAGCGGAGGCACCTCTGTTGCTGCTCTTTTTATGGCAGGTTATGTTCCCGGTATATTGTGGGGTGTTGCCTGTATGGTTGTTGCATTTATTGTTGCAGCTAAAAGAGGATATAAGAGCAGTCAAAGGTATAGTGGTAAAGAGGCTGTTAAAGTTGTGCTTGAAGCTATACCAAGTCTTTTGCTTATTATTATTGTTATTGGTGGTATTGTAAAGGGTGTATTTACCGCAACTGAAGGCTCTGTTGTAGCTGTTGTTTACAGTCTTATACTCTCATTGTTTTTCTATAAAACAATAAAGGTACGTGACTTATATGATATTTTTAAAGCAAGTGCTGAAACGACCGGTATAATTGTATTTTTAATAGGTGTTTCAAGTATTATGGCGTGGGTTATGGCATTTACGGGTATACCCGGTGCAATATCAAATGCACTTCTCGGTATAAGCAATAATAAGGTAGTTATTCTTTTGATTATAAATGTTGTATTGCTTTTTGTTGGAACTTTTATGGATATTACACCTGCTATTCTTATTTTTACACCAATATTTTTGCCTGTATGTACAGAGCTTGGTATGGATTCCATACAGTTTGGTATAATGCTTGTGCTTAATTTGTGTATAGGTACAATTACTCCTCCTGTGGGGAATATTCTTTTTGTAGGTGTCAGAGTTGCCGGAACTAAAATTGAAAGGGTAATAAAGCCTTTGCTTTATTATTATGGGGTAATTTTCGGTGTTCTTATGCTTGTAACCTTTGTACCTGCTGTGTCATTGTGGCTTCCCAGATTACTGGGGTATTAAAAAAGAACGGTATGATTTAATTGTCATACCGCTCTTTTTCCGTAAATCTGTATTTTTGTAATTTTCGGTTTACTATGTATATTCTCCATTTTTCATTAAGGCTTTTTGTTTTGTACATTTTATAAAAGCTTTTAAAGAAATCTATTGTCATTATTAAGGCAAGTAAAATACCAAGAAAAATTTTCGACAGCCTTTTAATTTTGGCTATTGCAATTAATATAGGATTAAAACAGACACCCATAAAGAAAAGTATAACAAAAGCAAAGCCTATACTTGTTGGTATTGAAGTATATTTTGTAATGTGAAATGGTATTTTGCTGTAATTCCAGTATTCAAAGCCTAAAAATTTTTCCACAAAAATACCAAGAAGCATTTCACCGACACTTACAATTATTATTGCTATTAGGAAATATGCTATGTATTTAATAATTTTGTGTTTTTTTATTAATAGTTTGCCTGACAATATAAAATTCTGAGGCGTTCCTATAACAAAGTATATTGCAACAACAAATAGCCCGTAACCTAAAAGGAAGGGTGCACTCATATTTCGGTTATCAATAAAGCCTTTAGTAAATGCAAGCCATACATTTTCAAGTATAAATCCTAAAAAGGAAATAACGGCAATCATTATAATCCATGAGTATATATCATATTTCATAATTTTCACCTTCTTTTTGTTAAGCTGCAGCCTGTTAATTATTTTTAACAGGTTTATATTTATTCTTCTGATGAGGAGCTGTTATCATTGTCATCATCACTTGAGGATGGTACATAAGTACCTCTTTCAATTATCTGATTAACAGGTTCTTTAGTAACTTTTTCCGTAAGCTGAGGATCTCCTTTTTGTTCGCCGTTTACATAAGGTATTTTTCTTATAACTTCCTTAATACCGTTTTGACCTTCCTGAACAACCTCTCTGTAGGAGGTAGGCTGGTTTCTGTTTCTTTGTGTTACGGTTTCATAAGGAATTTCTTCGGTAACAGTGTCCCAGCTATATGTTCTTATAGGAAGAATAGGTTCTGTTACAATAGTCTTAATTTCCTGACCTATTTGTAAATTTGTTATTGTATCATGATTAATTGAAGGATTGGCATTAAGAAGCTCGCTCTCTGTCATTCCTGCCCTTGAGGCAATAGCTGCAAAGGTATCACCCTGAACTACTGTATGAATTTTTTCGACTGTCTGGGTTGCACTTAAAAGCTTAACAGCCTCTTCAACACTGCTTACCTGACTATTGTCAACAAAGGTTGTACCTGTGTTAATTTGTATGGCAAATTCAGGTTGGGCAGTGCCCTCGGGACACTTATAATTATCAAGTACGGTTTTTAAAGCTGTTCTGGCAGCTTCAATATTTGATACAATACAAAATTCCTTACCTTCAACTAATATTGTTGTTGCCTCCTGATTGTATGAAACACTTTGGCAAACCTTTGCAACAACCTGCTCTGAATTATCAGTTTTTTTGAAAAAACTGCCTACAGGTTTAAGTGAAATTTTGTCATTTATTTCAATATTGTTGCCTACTTCCTGCTTGAGTTTGGCAAGGACCAGATTATTCAATTCTTCTTCAGTAGTATTTGTATCTTTAATATAACCAACAACTTCGTCATTTACAATAACTGCCAATGCCTTTTTATGCACTGCAATATAGCCTATAAGGCATATGATAATTATTGCCAATAGAAGAAAAAGAAGTGGTCTTGGATTAAAGCTTCTTCGGTGTTTTCTTGTATAGACTCTGTTATCTGACATATTACTGGGGTGTAGAGGAAAAAGCATGGGTTTTGAGCTTTTGCCTTTAAATCTTAATGGTCTGTCATTTCTTGGTGGCATAAATATACTCCCTTTATTCTATAATAATTGTTTTTTAGCTTATTTATAAAGTATAATGGAATTTCATTATAAAAGCAAGTATAAAATGATTACAAATTACTGAAAATGTGTTAAAATGTAATAAGTAAGGAGGAATTGTATGAGCTTATTTAATAAATTACAAGAATTTTCGCAAAAAGAAAATATCATATCAGGAGTTGGCTCTGCAAATTCCTTTAAAGAGCTTAAGATATATCTTAAAAATAAGGAAGTGCCATTTGTAAAATACAGTATTGAGGAAAGAACAGAGCCGGCTCTTACAATGCCTAATGTAAAAAGTATAGTAGCAATAGGTATGTCTTATAATGTAGTATATACCAAAAAGGGTGATAATTATTTAAGAGGAAATATTTCTGCCGGCGCTGTGGGAACGGATTACCATATTTTGATTAAAGAAAAGCTTGAAAAATTAAGATTTGAAATTATACCGAATTGTGAGTGTAAAATATATAGCGATACGGGTCCTCTTTCTGACAGAGATGTGGCTATACGCTGCGGACTTGGGGCAAGAGGCAAAAACGGAAGTGTTATAAATCGTAAAATTGGCGGTATGTTTTTTATTGGATATATGCTTACAGATGTTGATTATCAGCTTTGGCAGGCTGAAAAAAGTGAAAAAATTGATTGCGGTGATTGCAACAGGTGTATTAAAGCTTGTCCAAACTCTGCCATAAATAATGGTCATTGTGATTATACAAGGTGTATATCATATTTAACTCAAAAAAAAGGTGTACTTACCTATGAGGAATATAAAAATATGGGCATACAGATTTATGGGTGTGATGTGTGTCAGAGAGCATGTCCATATAACAAGGGGTATATTATAGCTGAAAATGAATTTGCTTACCCTGATATTTATAAACTGTTAAATATGTCTAACAGAGAATTTAAAGAAGTATACGGAAATACTGCCGCCGGCTGGAGAGGTAAAAAAACACTGCAAAGAAATGCGATTATAGCATTAGGCAATATGAAAAGCAAAGAGGGCTTATGTATAATTGAAAAATTTTTAAACAGTGAAAATGAGGAATTAAGGGCGGCAGCTGTATATGCAATAAGCAGGATAAAGGAGTGCTAGTATGGGATATTGGAATTCAAGAGGTCTGAGAGGCAGCAGCTTTGAGGAAATGATAAATATGACTAATAATGTATATAAGGAAAGAGGACTGGCAATAATACAAAAGATACCAACTCCTATTACACCTATAAATCTGGATAAAGGTAAAAATGTAATTACTCTTGCTTATTTTGACCAGAAGTCAACTATTGATTATATAGGTGCAGCACAGGGAATACCTATTTGTTTTGATGCAAAAGAAACAAGGCAGGGAAGATTGCCTTTACAGAATATACATGCTCATCAGGTGGATTTTATGGAAAATTTTCAAAAGCATGGCGGTGTTGCTTTTTTGCTTGTTCATTGTTCAGATACTGAGGAATATTATTTCCTTCCCTTTGAGGTGATGGAAAAATACTGGAGAGCAGCACAAGATGGCGGAAGAAAGTCAATACCTTATTCTGCCTTTGAAAAAAGGTACCTGATACATAACAAGAACGGATGTCCTGTGCATTACTTGGAGGCTATTAATACGTATTTAATGGAGGAATAGCTTTGAAATTTATTGCACTTATACTTAGTTTAAGTTTATTTGGGTTTAATGTTAATAAGACAACTGTTGTTGAAAAAAAGACAAAAGACTATCTGCCATATGAAATTTACACAGAAAATGACAAGGATAAAGCACCATTTGAGAAAGATAGGTGTATGAGCGGTGCTTATATCTACGATGAAAATAATTATGCAGATATAAAAAGTTTTGAAAATTACATTGGAATTAACAATGATATATATATCAGTATATTATCAAAGGGAAGGGATTTGCCTATAAGAGAAATAGTTGACTGTTATGCCAAAGGAAAAATTCCTATGATTGAAATTGAAAAGGATTTTGGAAGCAGTCAGGCGATGTCGGCAGCAAAAATGTGCGGTAATCTTGATATACCAATGTTTGTTGAGATAAAAAGTGAAAGTAAGTATGTATATGAATGTATTGCTGAAATATTCAAGACCTATACACCTAAGGCTGTTCTTGTATATGGAATAAATTCTGATGATACAGGATATGAGTTTCCGAGGGAAGAACTTGTTGACTGGATTGCTGTTAATGCTAAGGAGAAAATGAGTAATGGCAGTATTTTATCTGAGTATGAAAATATATCAAGGTGGTGCGGTTATTTTAAGGATAAAACAATTATGCTTAATATAAGTGTGCCTAATTTTTCTATTGACAGGTGCAATTATGTGTATAGTGAGGCTGCAAATGAAATTTCAAGACTTTATGCTTTAGCATCCGAATATAATAATATAGGAGCAATTAATTATATTAGCTGTATTGAGAAGAATAATGATATGGTAAGCTGTAATTATAGAATAACAGAAAATGCTATGATTACAGGGGCCTATAAGGCTGCGTTAGGCGGTCTTATAAGCAACAGATATTGGAATAAAACTTCTTTTGTAGCATATGTATCAGATGACAATGTTATAGTATCAAATAATATTCTGAAGGTACTTGGCTTGAAGGGCAAATATATAAACAGCGGTTATTCGAAAATAAATGTTAATGGTTTTAATAAATCTGAAAGAAAGGTATTTGTAAAATCTTAAGTTTTGTAGTATACTATATTTAATATGGAAAAATATAATAAATTTTTGGAGGATTGTATGAGTTTTTTTGAACAGATGATAACTGCAATATACAGGTTTCAGAGTTACCCTAAACTTGTTATGCAGAAAATGAGCAGTGTTATAGGTTATTTATTTATATTTACATTGATTACTGCAATTATTAATTCTATTCCATTTGCAGTAGGCTATAAGAAGCTAGGAGGCATTTCAGGAGCAATAGAAAGATATGTGCCTGAATTTTCAATTGAGGGTGGTAAGCTTCAGTGTGAGCCTATTGACTATACTGACGATATTATGGGTGTTAAAATTTATATAGACGGAAACGAGGATGTTAGTAATATTGATGTAAGCAAACATGCATTTTATCTTCTTGCGGACAATGACAAGATGATTGTAGGTAACGGTATTCAAAGACAGGTTTTAGATTTTGGCCAGTTTATGGATGATCATATTAGTAAGGACGAGCTTATAAGATTTTTTAGCAATAAAAAAATTAAGCTTGCTATATTTACAATTTTTGGTGTTACTGCAGTGTTTTCATTGTGTTTTAGTACAATAATCGGACTTTTAATGCTTAGCTTATTGGCTGCATTTGTAAATGTATGCTTTATTCGTTCTAATATTGGATTTTCTGATTTATTAAAGCTTTCGGTTTATGCCAGAACATTTCCAAGCATTATATTAATTATTATGAGTTTTTGCGGATTTGCCGGCAGCAGTATATTGTACTGGGGATTGTTGATTACATATATTTGCTTGGGACTTAAAAATATTAAAAAGCAGGAGGCTATTATATTAGCTGAATTCTAGGAGGAAAAGGTATGGCTTATCAGGCTTTATACAGACGTTTAAGACCACAGAGATTTGAGGATGTTGTAGGGCAAAATCATATAATAAGAACTTTGCAAAATCAGATTGAAAATAACAGAATAAACCATGCTTACCTTTTCACTGGCACAAGAGGTACAGGCAAGACTACTACTGCAAAAATATTTGCAAGAGCAATTAATTGTATTGGTGACGGTTCAAAGCCTTGTAATGAATGCATTGTGTGCCAGCCTATACTCCATGGAACAAGTGTTAATGTTATTGAAATTGATGCTGCCAGCAACAATGGTGTTGACAACATAAGGGATATTATAGAGGAGGTAAAGTATCCTCCTACTGACTGTAAATATAAGGTTTACATAATTGATGAGGTTCATATGCTTTCGGCAGGTGCATTTAATGCTCTTTTAAAAACACTCGAAGAGCCTCCTGAGTATGTAGTGTTTATACTTGCAACAACTGATCCTCAGAAAATGCCTGTTACGGTTCTTTCCAGATGCCAGCGTTTTGATTTTCACAGAATTAATAAGGAAACAATGGTTGATGTTTTAAAGGAATATATGTCTGAGGAAAATGCTCAGGTTACAGATGATGCCATTGAATATATTGCTGAGATTTCAGATGGTGCTATGAGAGATGCTCTGAGCGTACTTGACCAGTGCATAAGTTTTTATTTTGATCAGGAGATTACATTAGATAAGGTTATGGAAATAACCGGTTCTGTTGACAGGTCTGTGTTTTTTGAACTTACCGATGCTATGAATAACAGTGACGGCGGACGTTGTATGGATATTATTGACAAGGTTGTGCTGCAGGGGCGGGATATTGGTCAGTTTGTGGCAGATATGATAACTCATTTCAGAAATCTTCTTTTGTCAGTTTCTGTTGAGGGAGAAACAAAGGCACTTGATTATTCAAAGAACTATATTGATAAGTTAAGATTACAGGGTACATCCGTTGGCTATGAATATGTTTTAAGTCTTATTACGGCATTTTCAGAGCTTGCAAACCAGATAAAGTTCAGTGCTAATCCAAGAATTTTGCTGGAGGTTTGTGCAATAAAGGGCTGCAATCCTGTTGTATCCTATGATTTAGGGAGTGTAAACAAAAGGCTTAAAAACATTGAGGCTAAACTCGAAAATGGTGTTTGTGTGGAATCTGTTAAGACAATTGTGCCTAATATAGAGAACAGTGTACCTGAAAAAGAGGGAGAGCCTGTTGTAATTGACAAAGCTGTACCGGAGGATATTAAAAATGTTATTACAGGTTGGAATAAGTTTGCCAAGTCGCTTGACAGTGGTATGCTTAAATCTGTGCTTTCTGTTCAGACAAGACCGGCATATTTAGAGGATAATTATTTAACCCTAGTGGCACTAAATAATGGACCGTTAATGTGGCTTGAAAGTCATATTGTGGAAATAAGAAAATGTTTTACCGATTATTTTCAGAAAGAATTTGAGATAAGGATTATGACTGAGGATAAGTATAATAAAAGGCATACCGAAAAGTATGGGGCGAAAGACCCTGAAATTAATGTACTTACTAAAGAAGATTTTACTAAGGTTTTTGGGGATTTTGTGGAGTTTGAAGAATAAAAATATATTGATATTTTTAGCATTTTATAATATAATTTAATATTGAATGAAATGGTAAATTTAAGGAGGATATAAAAATGGCAAAAGGCGGATATGGCGGAATGGGCGGCTTTGGCGGTATGAATATGAACAATCTTATGAAGCAGGCACAGAAGATGCAGAAGCAGATGGAGCAGGCTCAGCAGGATTTGGAGACTAAGGAATTTGAGGTAACAAGCGGCGGCGGTGCCGTTAAAATTACCATTACAGGCAAAAAGGTTATTAAGGCTATTGAAATTGATCCTGATGTAGTTGATCCTGATGATGTTGAAATGCTTCAGGATTTGGTAATGACTGCTGTTAATGAGGCAATTCGACAGGCTGATGATGCTGCAAATACTGCTATGGGTGGTATTACAGGCGGTTTAGGAAATGGTCTTTTCTAGGAGAGGAATTAAATGAATTTTTATGGTGAGTCTGTAACAAGACTTATTGAACAACTTTCAAGATTGCCCGGTATTGGCGGAAAATCCGCACAGAGATTGGCTTTTCATATTATAAATATGCCTAAAGAGGAGGCAAGAGTTCTGGCTGACAGTATTATTTCGGCTAAGAATGAAGTTAAGTATTGTTCTGTTTGCTGCAATTTGACTGACAGTGACCCTTGTGCTGTTTGTTCCAGCACAAAGCGCAGACATGATATTATTATGGTAGTTGAAAATCCAAGAGATATGGCTGCCTATGAAAAGACAAAGGGTTATGACGGACTTTATCACATATTACATGGTGCCATTGCAGTGACTAAGGGTATTGGTCCTGAGGATTTGAAAATAAGGGAGCTTATTAACAGGCTTGATGATAGTGTTAAGGAAGTTATTATTGCTACTAATCCTACAGTTGAAGGTGATGTTACAGCTATGTATTTGTGCAAGCTTTTAAAGCCTTTAGGTGTAAAGGTAACAAGGATTGCAAATGGTGTACCGGTTGGCAGTGATTTGGAGTATGTTGATGAAGTAACATTGTCAAGAGCCTTAGAGGGCAGAAGTGAAATGTAAAGGAGTAAAATATGAGAATTATAGAACCTTCTTATATAATTGAGGATGAAATCGATGCTAAGAGAATGATGAGAACTATTGAGCGTGCAGGAAGAACCTGTTACAAAAGTGAACATAACATTTCTGAGGGCAGCGCTGAAAAGTTTATTTCTAATATTATTAAAAGAGGTCATGAGTCTGTTATTGAGCATGAAAAAATTACTGTTAGATTTATATGTGACAGAGGTGTAACTCATGAAATGGTAAGACACAGACTGGCAAGCTACTCACAGGAAAGTACACGTTACTGTAATTATGCTAATGACAAATTTGGCAATGAGCTTACTTTTATTAAGCCTTGTTTTTGGAATGAGGATACAGAAGCCGGTAAGGCTAAAATGGAACTTTGGAAAAAGTCAATGCAGAATATAGAAAATGAATATAATGAGCTTATTGCATTAGGTGCAAGACCCGAGGAGGCAAGGAGTATTTTGCCTAACAGTTTAAAAACGGAAATTGTAGTTACTATGAATTTAAGGGCATGGAGAAATTTTTTCAGACTTAGAACTGCACCTGCGGCACATCCTCAGATAAGACAGATTGCAATAGCCTTGCTTGAGGAATTAAAAGAAAAGTTACCTGTTGTTTTTGGTGATTTATAGAATTATTAAGCCATTGTGTAATAACAGTGGCTTTTTATTATAAAAAAAGTAAAAAAGTATCTTGACAAGAATTAGAAATTATATTAAAATAATGATGTTATAGCTATGCCGCTGTGGCGGAATTGGCAGACGCACTTGACTCAAAATCAAGCGGGGCAACTCGTACCGGTTCGAGTCCGGTCAGCGGCAGTTAAAACTCCCTTTACAAAAAGTAAAGGGAGTTTTTTATGGAAAGATATGGTATTTTAATACAAGCTTATCATTATAATGACGGGGCTAACTGTTTAAGTGTAAATGAATAAAGAAATAAAAGATAAGGAAGGGTAAACATCAAAGTTTTTATCCTTCCTTTAATTTTTTTGTTATTTAATTGAATTTAGCCAGTCTAAAATATTTTTTTCTGATGTAATTAATTTGTCTTCTTCAAATCTGACATTTAAGCCATGATGTACATTTGCTCCTTTACATTCTTTTTCAAAATCACTAAATGTATGACCTATCCAACCGCCATTGGTTGCAAAAGGATAAATATTTTTAGATGATAAATCATTTTGATATAAAAATGTTTTCATTGCAGGAGCAAATGTATACCACCATACAGGGCTGCCTAAAATGATTTTGTCATAGCTGTTAATGTCAATGTCCATTGTTTTTATTTCAGGCATATATCCGCTGTTTACTTCACGCTGCCCTTGCTCGACAATGCTGTTGTAGTTTCCTGTATAGGGCACAATTGTTTCTATTTCCAATATATCACAGTTAAGTTTGTTTTGAATTAATTTTGCTATTCTTTTGGTATTTCCTCCATAAGAATAATATAAAACAAGGGTTTTCATATTTACCTCCTTTATTTTAATGAGCTGTATTCTTCGTCTGATACAGGCTCAAGCCATTCGTTGCTTGCACCCTCGGCAGGTACTTCTACTGCAAGGTGAACAAACCAACTGTCAGGAGCTGCACCATGCCAATGTTTAACTTCGGGTGGAATATTTACTACATCTCCGGCCTTTATTTCTCTTGGTTTTTTACCCCATTCCTGATAATAGCCTCTTCCTGTTGTGCACAATAAAATCTGACCGCCCTTGTGGTGAATATGCCAGTTGTTTCTGCAGCCGGGTTCAAATGTTACATTACCTATTGCAACACCCTCTGTAGTAAGCATATTAAGGTAGCTTTGACCTACGAAATACTTTGCATAAGCATCATTTTTTTCTCCTCTTGGAAAAATTTCTAAATTATTATCCATACTTGTTGCCTCCCATAATTAAAAAATTTTTATAACTTAGTAAATCCATTTTTTGATAGCTTTTTCTGAGTCCTTTACTTTGTAACCTAAAACAGCAAGTCCTTTTTCGATTTTTGAGTTAGGACAAAGCTTTTTTATATCATTTTCGCTGTTTCCCATATTACTGCCTTCATGAGTACAAAGAGGTTTAATGGTCTTTCCCGAAAAATTATATTTTTCAAGAAATGTAAAAACAGGCATTGGCATTGTGCCCCAATAATTTGGATAACACAAATAAATTGTGTTATATTTATCTATGTCTGCTAAATATGTTTTAAGCTCCGGTCTTGCATTACGTCTTAAATCTTCTTTTGCCTCTTCAATACATTCTGAGTAATCTGATGAATATGGGACGAGAGGATTTATTTTAAAAATATCAGCACCTGTAATTTTATATATTATTTCAACTGCTATTTCGGTGTTCCCAATTTTAAGATTTTGAATAGTACCGTTTAAATAATTGTTGCCATTTCGTGAAAAGTATGCAATTAATTCTGCCATATATTAGTACCTCCTTTTAAATATAGTATACAATATATTCAATTGACAGGGAATAACAGAAATGTTAAAATAACATTAACTATTAGTTTATGCAAAATTGGGTGTGATGTTATGTTTAATAATCAGCTTAAAGTTTTTATTTCTGTTGCTGACTGCGGAAGCTTTGCCAAAGCTGCTGAAAAATTATATATATCGCCTACTGCTGTTATGAAGCAGATGAACCTGCTTGAAGCACATTTTGGTTTCAAGCTCCTTGAAAGAACCAACAGAGGAATTAAGCTGACAAGGGCAGGGGAATCTGTTTATAAAGATGCTAAATTTATGATTTCCTATTCTCAAAAGGCAATAGCTAGGGCTTATCAGCTTATGAGTGAAGAGGAAACAACAATTTGTGTCGGTACCTCAATACTTAATCCATGTAAGGTGTTTATGGATTTGTGGAATAAGGTCAATGATAAATTTTCTCAGTACAAAATTAACATTGTGCCTTTTGAAGATAATCATAATGAAATTCTTTCTGTAATTGGTAATATAGGTAAGAATTTTGACTTTATAGTAGGTGTATGCGATTCTGCCGAATGGCTGAACAGATGTAATTTTTATAAGCTTGGAGAATATAGGAAATGTGTGGCTGTGCCTGTTAAGCATAGACTGGCATCTAAAAAGCTATTGAAAATTACTGATTTATATGGGGAAACTCTCATGATGGTTAAAAGAGGGGATTCACCTGCTAATGACAGGATAAGAGATGATATTTTGAATAATCATCCTCAAATTCATATTGAAGATACAGCAAGTTATTATGATATTGGTGTATATAACAGATGTGAGCAGGAAAATAATGTGCTTTTGAACATTGAGTGCTGGAAAGATATACATCCTTTGCTTGTTACTGTTCCGGTAGAGTGGGATTATACCATTCCTTATGGGTTAATGTATGCTAAAAATCCGCCTAAGGATATTATTGAGTTTTTAGAGGCTGTTAAGAATATAGAGTTATTAAAATAAGGCTGTCCGAATGGACAGCCTAAAATATTATATATTAGAACATTGGTACTACAGCACTGTCATATTTTTCTTCTATGAACTGCTTAACTTTATCGCTTTCAAGAGCAGAAACTAAAGCCTTAATGTTTTCATTTTCTTCATTGCCCTCTTTAACTACAAGAACATTTGCATAAGTTTTTGCAGCCTCTGAATCCTGAGCTTCAACTGCAAGAGCATCAGATACCTTTAAGCCTGCCTGAATAGCGTAATTACCATTAATAACTGCAAGATCTACATCAGCTAATGTTCTTGCAAGCTGTGCAGCTTCAATTTCCTGAATGTCGATATTCTTTGGATTTTCTACAATATCAAGCTTAGTGGCTGTAAGTCCTGCTCCGTCTTTAAGCTTAATAAGACCCTGAGCCTCAAGAAGAAGTAATGCTCTTGCTTCATTTGTAGTATCGTTTGGTACAGAAACTTTAGCACCGTCAGCTAAAGCGTCAAGACTTGCTGTTTTTCCTGCATAGATGCCGAAAGGCTCATAATGAACAGAAGCCACAGGTACAAGGTGAGTACCGTTTTCTGCATTAAAGTCCTCTAAATATGGTGTATGTTGAAAGTAATTTGCATCAACTTCACCGTTTTCTGTAGCGTTGTTAGGCAACACGTAATCATTAAATTCCTTTATTTCAAGATTGATGCCCTGTTCTGCAAGTACTTCCTTTGCAACATTAAGGATTTCTGCGTGTGGTGCCGGTGTAGCTGCAACGGTAATTGTACTGTCTTCTGCTGAACTTCCTTTACCTTCCGTTGACGTTGTTCCACAACCGGCTAAAAGGGTTGTACTAAGTAAAGCTGTACCTAAAATAGTTAATAATTTTTTCATTTTGTAACCTCTTTTCATTTTTATTTTAAGGATATTCCTTTAATTACTTAATTCTTTTGTCTGTAACTCTTGTTGCTCTAAGACCGATTTCCTGGAAAAGCTGTACTATAATTACTAGGAATACAACTGTAACAAGCATAACTCCCGTATTGTAACGATAGTAGCCATAATTTATTGCAATAGCACCAAGTCCGCCGCCGCCTACAAAACCTGCCATAGCTGAATAGCCAAGTATTGTGGTAACAGTAATGGCACTGCCAATTAAAAGTGAAGGTTTTGCTTCCGGAACAAGCACCTTTGTAATGATTTTAAATGTTGGTGTACCCATTGACTCTGCTGCTTCTATTATTCCTGAATCCACTTCTTTAATTGACGACTCTACCATTCTTGCAACAAAGCCGAAAGCTGAAATAACAAGAGGTACTATTGTTGCTGTTGAGCCTATTGCTGTACCGACTAATGTTCTTGTAAAAGGGATAAGTGCTACAAGTAAAATAATAAAAGGTACAGACCTTAAAAAATTCACTATGAAGCCGGCTATTGCGTTAAACGGCTTACAAGGACATATTCCTTCCTTGTCTGTTACACATAGTAAAATACCCAACGGAAGCCCGATCATATATGAAATTAATGTTGATACAATTACCATATAGAGGGTTTCAAGAATACCAATACCAATTTCACCTGCATATTTTGTGATTTCGACAGATAAAAGACAAATATTATTGAACATTATTTATTCGCCTCCTCATATCTTATATTATTCTTTTTAAGATAGGATATTATTTTATCATCAGCTTCTTTATTTCCTGTCTTTTCTATAACCATTTCACCTACGGCATTATCCTTTAACATTTCAAGTGAGTCTGCATATATAAGATTAATAGGATAATTACATTCAAGAACAAGCTCAGATAATATTGGTCTGTGAGTTGTGTGACCATCGAATACTATTCTGAAATAACTTCCTGATTTAAGCGTACGTATAATGCTGTCCTTGGGTATAATAAGTTGTTTTGCCATATCAGACTTAGGATTTGTAAATATTTCCTTTACATCACCGCACTCCACAATTTTGCTGTTGTCAATTACTGCAACTTTGTTGCATATTTTTTCAATTACGCTCATTTCATGAGTAATAATTATAACAGTAACATTCATAGTTCTGTTTATTTCTTTTAAAAGGTCAAGTATTGACTGAGTTGTAGTAGGGTCAAGTGCTGATGTTGCCTCATCACAAAGAAGAACCTTTGGCTCTGTTGCAAGTGCTCTTGCTATGGCAACTCTCTGCTTCTGACCGCCCGAAAGCTGTGCCGGATAGGACTTTTCCCTGTCCTCAAGTCCTACAATTTTCAAAAGCTTTCTGGCTCTTTCCACAGACTTTGCCTTTGACACGCCTGCAATTTCAAGGGGATAGCATATATTTTTTAAGGCATTTCTTTGTTCAAGAAGGTTAAAGTTCTGAAAAATCATACCCATAGACTGTCTTACTTTTAACAGCTCTTTTTTAGTGAGCTTGCCCAAGTCATTATTTTCAAAATAAACCTTGCCTTCTGTTGGAGTTTCTAAAAAATTAATACATCTTACAAGAGTGGACTTACCTGCACCACTTAAGCCTATTATACCAAATATATCTCCCTGTTCAATGTTAAGATTAATATTTTTAAGTGCATGTATATCACCGTTTTTGGTATAAAAGGTCTTGTATAGATTTTCGATTTTAACAATAGACATTTTATCTTCCCTTTCAAACACAATTCCTATCACTTTACTATGATTATTGCATATATGCATAATTTTGTCAATAGAAATGTAAAATTTCATTAATATAATTTTATCATATTAGTCCTTTATATTCAAGTGCTTTGAAAATAGCATGCTTATAAATTAATTGTTTAAAAATATATGTATATGTGATATACTAAAATAAATTGAAATATAATCAGAAAAGAGGTTACTATTATGTTATTTATAGAATATCCTAAGTGCAGTACTTGTCAGAAGGCTAAAAAGTGGCTTGAAATCAACGGATTTAAGTTTGAAGACAGGCATATTGTTGAAGATAATCCTAAAAGAGAGGAATTAAAGGAATGGCTTGATAAAAGTGGTATGCCGCTTAAAAAGTTTTTTAACACAAGTGGTATGAAATACAGAGAGCTTGGGCTTAAGGATAAGCTTCAGACAATTAGTGAAGAGGAGGCTCTTGATATTTTAGCAAGTGACGGTATGCTTGTTAAAAGACCTGTTCTCATAGGTGATGATTTTGTGATTACAGGCTTTAGGGAGAAGGAATGGGAGGAAAAGCTTAAATGTTGACCTTGGATAAGCTTGAAATAGGCAAGGATGCGGTAATAGAAGCGGTTAATTGTGATGAGCCATCATTGCGCCAACATATTTTAGATATGGGATTGACGCCAAATACAGAGGTTACATTGGTTAAAGCTGCACCAATGGGTGATCCCATTGAGCTTAGAATACGTGGTTATGAGCTTACATTAAGAAAGGCGGATGCTGCAAGAATTATAATAAAAAATGTACATAATATGCATGACCATAAGAGAACATCAAGACCTGTGGGAAAGGTTAGTCACCCAGGTGTAGGCGAAAGAAAAACATACAGACCTAAAAAAAGCGGATACGAAATTCCGGAAGGACAGCCTTTAAAATTTGCTCTTGCAGGCAATCAGAATTGTGGAAAAACTACGCTGTTTAATCAGCTTACAGGTGCAAATCAGCATGTAGGTAATTTTCCCGGAGTAACTGTAGACAGAAAAGACGGTATTATAAGAAATCATACAGAGTCTACAGTTACAGACTTACCGGGTATTTACTCGCTTTCACCTTATACAAGTGAGGAAATTGTTACAAGAGAGTTTATATTAAAGGAAAAGCCTAATGGTATAATAAATATACTTGATGCTACTAATATTGAGAGAAATCTTTATCTTACAATGCAGTTAATTGAGTTAAATATACCTATGGTTCTTGCTCTTAATATGATGGATGAGGTAAGGGTTAATGGCGGTACAATAAATATAAATGCTATGGAAGCTGCTTTGGGCATTCCTGTTATTCCCATATCTGCTGCTAAAAATGAAGGTATTGATGAACTTGTTGAGCATGCAATTCATGTGGCAAGATTTGGTGAAAAGCCGGGCAGGATTGATTTTTGTGATGCAGACGGTGATAGCGGTGCTGTACACAGATGCATTCATGCAGTCGTCCATTTTATTGAGGATCATTCAAAAAAGTATGGTATTCCTACAAGATTTGCGGCGACTAAGCTTGTTGAAGGTGATAAGCTGATATTGGATGCACTTCATCTTGACACTAATGAGAAAGAAACTCTTGAGCATATGATTGTCCAAATGGAGGAGGAAAGCGGTAAGGACAGAATTGCTGCTCTTGCCGATATGCGGTTTAGCTTTATTGAAAAGCTTTGTGCTGAAACAGTTGTTAAGCCAAGTGAAAGTATTGAACATAAAAGAAGTGTAGCTGCTGATAAAATATTAACAGGAAAATACACTGCTATTCCTGCCTTTATTGGTATTTTGGGTATTGTGTTTTGGCTTACTTTTGGTGTAATAGGCGGTTTTTTGTCTGATTTAATGGAAACCGGAATTGAAATTGTTACCAATATATTTGATATTGCGTTAACTACATATGGAATAAACAATGTTGTTCATTCTCTTATTATAGACGGTATATTTGCAGGTGTTGGCAGTGTGTTAAGCTTTTTGCCTATTATTGTTGTACTTTTCTTTTTTCTTTCTATATTAGAGGACAGTGGATATATGGCGAGAGTTGCTTTTGTTATGGATAGTCTGCTTAGAAAAATAGGTCTTTCAGGAAGAAGCTTTGTTCCTATGCTTATTGGTTTTGGATGCTCTGTACCTGCTATTATGGCAACAAGAACCTTACCTTCTGAAAGAGATAGAAAAATGACAATTCTTCTTACACCTTTTATGAGCTGTTCTGCAAAGCTTCCAATATATGCTTTCTTTACTGCTGCTTTTTTCCCAAAGTATCAGATACTTGTTATGGTTGCTATGTACATAATAGGAATTATAGTAGGAATTATTTTTGCTCTTTCATTAAAAGGGTCAGTTTTCAGAGGTAATCCTGTTCCTTTTGTAATGGAGCTTCCTAATTACAGATTACCAAGTTATAAAAATGTAGTAAGACTTATGTGGGAAAAGGCTAAAGATTTTATTACTAAAGCTTTTACAATTATTTTCCTTGCAACTATTTTAATATGGTTTTTACAGTCTTTTGACAGCAGACTAAATGTGGTTACGGATTCTTCAAACAGTCTTTTGGCTATGCTGGGAAATTTTATTGCTCCTATTTTCAAGCCTTTAGGTTTTGGTGACTGGAGAATTTCGACTGCTCTTATTACAGGCTTTACAGCTAAGGAAAGTGTTGTCAGTACTCTTACGGTACTTATGGGCGGCAATACCGAAACCCTGAAAAGTATATTTACTACATTTACTGCATTTGTATTTCTTGTATTTACACTTTTGTATACTCCTTGTGTGGCTGCAGTTGGTGCGGTTAAGAGGGAAATAGGCAGAAGAGGAGCACTTATCGTAGTAATTTTACAGTGTGTTATTGCGTGGATAGTCGCTTTTTTAGTTCATATTGTTGGAGTAGCTGCAGGATTTTGATGAAAAAAAGTAATGTAAAGTAGGGGTAAATTTATACAAAATAACAGAAAAATTTGCATTAAATGATTTGATAATAATTTTTTTAGTATATTTACACAAAATATTTATGTAAATTTTTACAAATAATTAGATTTACATATTCGACAAAATGAAGTATAATAATTAGGATTTCATTTTTTTAAGAAGGTATTAAGGTTATGTATAAGTCTAACAGATTAGTTACTGAAAACAGATTAATAATTTTATATTTGATGTATCAGATGGATATGCCTTTATCATGGGAACATTTATATAATTTTTCTGTCAATGACTATATGGATTATTTTGAATTCCAGACTTATATTACTGAAATGGAGCAAAATGGAATAATTGAAACAAATAAAGAGGATAATATTACATATTATAGCCTTACTGATGATGGTGAAAAAACGGTAAATACATTTTCAAAGCTTATTCCGGAATCTAAAAGGAAGAGTATAATCTCTTATGTACGTAAAAATAAGGGTGTAATTAAAAAGGAATATGCTGTTTCAGCCAATTATTTTATGTATGGTGAAAATGAGTATGTTGTAAAATGCAGCTTTATTGAAGATGATGTTACACTTATGGAGCTTAATCTTACTGTAGTTACCAAGGAAATGGCTAAAAAGGTAAAAAAGAACTGGAAGCAAAATGTTAGTGGAATTTATAACAACTTGCTTCAATCTCTTTTAAGCGATGACAGCAATGATGTTAAGGTTGATACTGATATTGAAGTAAGAGATACAGAAAATTGATTTTGTGGACAATTAACCGTATTTTAGTTAAAGTCCATGAGAGTTTTTTGAAATATTTAGTTTTTAGACAATATTAAAGGATGCTTTTTTGAAGCATCCTTTTTATATATGTAAATCTTCACGACTTATACAGCCTAATTGAAAAATTAAAAAAACGTATATAGAAAAGGCGGCAATAATTGTTGCTATAACTGAATACTTGAAATCTATATTATTCCATATATGATGAAAACCAAGTTTACTGCAAAGGCAGGAAGCCACTATTGCAAGTGTTGGTTTTATATATTGTCTTGAAATGGGTATTTTTATATGCAGTACATTGCTTACTCTGTGTATTGTTATAAATGTTATTATTATCGAATTTAATATCCATGGGTATATAAATCCGTTTATGCCGTAAAAGGGGATAATAAAGCATATAGCACACAAGTTTATTGCAGAAGACAGAAGCCCTGTTTTGAATATAAACATTTGCTCACCAAGTCCGTTTAAAACTGCAGACATTGTTACCTGAGTATACATAAAAGGACACATAACCGCAAGCATTTTAAGCATTTTACCTATCTGTTTTTGTGAATATATGAGTATTCCAAGTTCCGTTGGAAAGGATATAAATATTCCTGTTGTAAATACTCCTATTATTGCAGTAATGGTTAGTGATTGATGGAGTGTACTTTTTATTCTGCTGTGATTATGAAGTGCATAGCTTTCGGATATTGCAGGCATAGTTGCAGTAGCAAGAGCAGTAAGAAGAGATGACGGAAATGTAATAAGGGGCATTGCCATTCCGGTTAGTCTTCCCAATAAACTTACTGCTTCTGCTTGAGTCATACCATATATTTGAAGCTGTTGAGGTATGAGCAGATTTTCTGCTGTTGAAAATAAGGAGCTTACCATTCTGTTAAGTGTTAAGGGTATAGCCATTGATGAAAGCATAACTATTGCTCCCCTAGGCTTAATAATAGGAGGAGAGTACTTTCTTCTTTTAAATATGTAGTAAATAAAAACATAGAGAAATGATATAATTTCTCCTATTGCCATACCCCATACTGCTGCACCGCACGCATATTCAAGTCCTTTAGGTATAAGGGTTTGGGCAAGAAAATATATAACAAACATTCTTACACTTTGTTCCAAAACCTGACTTATAGCTGAAATTGATGTGTTTTGCAATCCTAAATAGTAACCTCTCAATACAGAGCCTGCTGCCATAAAAGGAAAGCATATGCTTATTATTCGGAGAGAAAGGGCAGTTCTTATATCTTTAATAATAATACTTGCAATTTCTTCGGAAAAATTGTATATTGAAAAGCTGAATAAAAGTGCTATTGATACTGATGCTATAAGAGAATAATGCAAAAGTCTTTTTACATTACCTATTGCTCCTCTTGCTTTTTCCTGAGCAGTAAGCTTTGACATAGTTGTGGAAAGTCCGGAAGAGGATACTGACCATACCAAAAGATAAAGAGGAGTTATAAGTTGATATAAGCCCATTCCCTCTGCACCTATTGTCTTTGCCATATATATTCTGTAGAAAAAACCTATTATCCTTGTTATAATATTAGCTATGGTTAATATTATTGCACCTTTTATTATAGTTTGTCTGTACATATTCTCCTCCATTCGGTCTTTAAATAATCTTATGAAAAAATGTGTAAATTATGAGGAATTTATGATAATATATATATATAAGGTGCAAAAAGGAGGAAGTTGATTTTGGATATTATAAGAATGGACTCAACTATGAGAGAAGCGTTTTGCAAATTAAGACTTCAGTTATTTGAGGAATTGGGTGAAATTAATTCGTATACAGATATAAATTCTTTAGAAAAGGCAACTAAAGATTATTATTGTTTACATATTGACAAGGATTTGATAAGTTGGGGAGTAAAATTTAAAGGTCAGATTGTTGCAACAGCTTCTTTATGTTTATTCAGCCGTATTCCATATGAACAAAATAAAACGGGTGTGGAGGGATATATTTTAAACATATATACCAGACCTGAGTATAGGAAGCAAGGAATTGCTAAATGTCTTGTTGAAGAAATAATTAAATTTGCTAATGAGAAACAAATAAAAAGACTATGGCTTGATAGTAGTGAGCAGGGTATGCAAATATATATTAAATATGGTTTCAGAATAAAAAATAATAGTATGGAGTTGTATTTATAAATTTGAAAATTTGAGCTAATGATGTTTGCTAAAATAATTTTGAGGTGAGTTATGTTTGACATTAAGGCTGAATTAAAAAAATTGCCGGAATCCCCCGGCGTATATATAATGAGGGATGAGGCAGATGAAATTATATATGTGGGTAAGGCGAAAATTCTTAAAAACAGAGTAAGACAGTATTTTCAGAATTCTGCAAATCACTCTGTTAAAGTTAAAACCATGGTCAGCCATATCGACCATTTTGAGTATATTGTTACTAACAGTGAGCTTGAGGCACTTATACTTGAAAATAATCTTATAAAAAAACATAGTCCTAAATATAATATAAGGCTTAAAGATGATAAAACCTATCCATATATTAAGGTGACTACAAATGAAATGTTTCCCCGTGTTTTTATGACAAGACAGCATTTAAAGGATAAGGCAAAATATTTTGGTCCTTTTACAAGTGGATTGACTGTAAAAGAAAATATTGAGCTTATTCATAAAATATGGGAGTTAAGAAGGTGTACCAAGGTATTTCCAAGAGATATTAACAAGGAAAGACCATGTCTTAATTATCATATTGGTCAATGTAAAGCGCCCTGTAATAAGCTTATATGTGAAAGAGAGTATAATAAAATGATTGAGGGCGTCATTGATTTTTTAAGTGGTAAATCTGATAAAATAATAGAAGAATTAAATGAAAAAATGATTAATGCTTCTGAAAATTTGGAGTTTGAAAAAGCTGCGGAATACAGGGATACTATCGCCAATGTTAAGTCTCTTAATGAAAAACAGATTATAGAAAGTATGCATGTTAACGAAAGGGATGTTATTGGCTTTGTAAGAGGAGGTAACGGAGAATGTGTCGTGCAGATTTTCTTTATCAGAGGAGGGAAAATAACAGGACGTGAACATTTTATGCCTGAAAACTGTGAGGATACTCCTGACAGTACAATGCTTTCTGAATTTATGGAGCAGTTTTACAGCGGTACTCCGTATATACCAAAGGAAATTATATTACAGTGCGATATTGACAACTTTGACCTTATAAGTCTTTGGTTAAGTGAGCAGAAGGGACAGAGGGTTAATATACTTATACCCCAAAAAGGTGAAAGAAAACGACTTGTGGATATGGCAAGAAATAATGCACAGATTACTTTGGACAAATTTGGTGCAAATATTATGCGTGAGCACCAGAGAACAGTAGGGGCTCTTGAGGAAATTAAAAAGGCTCTTGATATTGATTTTGATTTAGTTAGAATAGAAAGTTATGATATTTCAAATACTCAAGGCTTTCAGTCTGTTGCTTCAATGGTGGTATTTGAAAACGGTATACCTAAGAGAAGCGATTACAGAAAATTTAAGATTAAAACTGTAATTGGTGCAAATGATTATGCGAGTATGTATGAGGTAATTTCAAGACGTTTTACAAGGTATCTGAATGAAACAACTGATCCAAAGGTTAAAAAAGCAGGTTTTGCAAGACTGCCCAGTATGATTTTTCTAGACGGAGGTAAGGGACAGATTTCTGCCGTAAAGGAAGCTCTTGATGATTTAGGTGTTGTAGTGCCTGTGTGTGGTATGGTAAAGGATGACCATCACAGAACAAGAGCTCTTCTTTATAAAGGTGATGAAAGAGAGCTTGACAGTCATAGTGAAGGCTTTAAACTTATTACAAGAATACAGGATGAAGTCCATCGTTTTGCTATTGATTATCACAGACAGATAAGAGCCCAAAAGCAAATACACAGCATACTTGAGGATATTAAGGGTATAGGAAAAGTGAGAAGAAAGGCACTTATGGCTCATTTTGGAGATATTTCAAAAATTAAAGAGGCTGATGTTGAGAAACTTAAAAGCGTTGAGTGTATGGACAGCAAGTCTGCCGAAGCAGTTTACAATTTTTTTAGAGGCATTAAATAAAAAGGACACCTTTTAAGGTGTCCGTAATAACTAACGTGTAGTGGTTGTATTATTTGTGACGTTGGTTGTATTAGTATCGTTTGCAGTATTATGGTTATTGTTGCCCCCAATATCCTCAACGGCATTGCCAATGCCATTACCAATGTCTTCAACAGCATTGCCAATGTCATTACCGATACTATTGTTAGTGCCGTTATTTGTGTTGCCTGTACCATCATTTACTCCGGTACCTGTACCTGCACCATTACCATTAATGGTATTGTGATCAGTGCCTGTCATATTGTCAGTTGTACCACCGTTGTTTGTTCCTGTGTTGGTAGTGGTATTAGTTGAATTAGTACCCCTGCCTGTTGTATTGTTATCATTATTACCGCAACCAACAAAGGTTAAGGTTAAACAAACAAGAGTGAGGAATGATAATTTTTTTAACATATTGTTTTCCTCCTTGAGTTGAAATTTGGGTTTTCCTCAATATTTAGTATATGCAAATAGTTTAAATATAAATTAGAAAATTTTTACAATAAAATAAATGGAGGTGTTTATTATGAGAAAATGTGGAATATTAGTTCATCCGACAAGTTTTCCTTCTAAATTTGGTATAGGAGATATATCCTATGGTAAGAAATTTGTGAATTTTTTAGTTGATGCAGGACAAAAGGTGTGGCAGATTTTGCCTTTAGGACATACAGGATTTGGTGATTCACCTTATCAAAGTTTTTCTACTTTTGCCGGAAATCCTTTATTAATCAGCCCTGAGTTATTGGTAGAAGAGGGGTTGTTGAGTGAAAGTGATATTGAATATGTGCCTGAATTTAATAGCAAAAATATTGAATATGGAAAGGTAATTGATTATAAATATGATTTGTATAAAAAGGCTTTTAAAAAATTTGATTTGAAGGATAAATCCTATATTAAATTTTGCAATAAAAATGAGTTTTGGCTTGAAGATTATGCTCTTTTTATGGCATGTAAGAATTATTTTATTGAAGAGAGAAAAAATACATATGAGAGTAATGAATATAAGGTTTATTATAAATCTGCAATAAGATTTATGAGCAATGATGCAGTAAAAGATTGCTTTTATGGCGGTGCATGGAACAGTTTTCCTAAGGATTTAAGAGATAGAGAAAAATCAGCTATTAATAAGTATAAGGAAATGCTTATTGATGATGTTAATTTTTATAAGTTTTTGCAATTTGAGTTTAACAGAGAATGGCTTGAATTAAAGGCATATGCTAATGAAAATGGCATTGAAATTATAGGGGATATTCCTATTTTTGTAGCAAGTGACAGCTCCGATACATGGAGTAACAGAGAGCTTTTTTACATTAATACAAAGGGCTTTACTACAAAGGTTGCAGGTGTTCCTCCCGATTACTTTAGTGAGTTTGGTCAGCTTTGGGGTAATCCTTTATATAATTGGAAAAAACATAAAGAGAAAAAATATGATTGGTGGGTTAAGAGGACAGAAAATATTCTAAATCTGATGGATATTGTAAGAATTGACCATTTCAGAGGATTTGAAAGCTATTGGTCAGTACCTATGGGTGAAGAAACTGCCGTAAACGGTAAGTGGAATAAAGGTCCAAAGACGGAGGTTTTTGAAGCTATTAAAGAAAGTCTTGGTGAATTAAATATTATTGCTGAAGATTTAGGCAATTTAAATGAAGAAGTTATAGAGCTTAGAAATAAGCTTGATTTTCCGGGTATGAAAATTCTTCAATTTGCTTTTAATGATTGTTCAAATGATTATCTCCCTCATAATTATGAAAAAGATAATTATGTTGTATATACAGGTACTCACGATAATGACACTACTGTTGGATGGTACAAAGAGCAAAGTGAAAAGGATAAGGATTACATAAGACGTTATATGAATGTGAGTGGTGATAATATTAACTGGGATTTAATAAGACTTGCAATTTCATCAAGTGCTAAATATGCTATTATACCAATTCAGGATATTATGGGTCTTGACAGTGACAGCAGAATGAATACACCGGGAGTAAGAGAGGGAAACTGGCAGTTTAGATTTGAAGAGGATATGCTTAAAGAAAGTATGGCTGAGGAATTGAAGTATCTTTGTAAGCTATTTAATAGATAAGTTTATGTTTAACTTCTTATTGACTTGCCAATCGGAAGTTAAACACTAATCTACATATTCTCTATTTAGAATGTGGAAAAATAGTATTGGCTAATGAAAATTCCAGATAAATTTATACATTGCTTGGTATCTATTATTAAAATTTAATTTAATCCAATATTCCTAAAATAATTCCTGCAATTCTCTCATAAAAGAAGAAATAAACAATTCCTAACGCAACAAAAAAACACATTACTCCCACAACATACATTATCTTATAAATCAAAGGCACTGACCTGTAAAGAGCAAGTGCCTTTAGATATTTCTTATGGAATTTTGATTGTAAATACCATTCTTTGAATTTGTCTGAGCCTTTTGAAAAGCAAAAATAAGCAACAAATAAAAATGGAATGGTTGGCATAACAGGTAAAAGTGTTCCTATAATGCCTAATATTAATGAAATAAAGCCAAGTACTACTAAAAGCTTTTTTAACATTTTATCAACCCTTTAATTCCCTATATACATCTCTTTTTCCAATTCCTCTGTCTTTTGCTACCTGCTTCATAGCAGATTTTTCATCCATACCTTGAGAAATGTAGCTGTTAAAATGATCTTTTATTGATGTTTTGCTGATTTTTAATATTTTTGCGTTTTTAACTTCTTCAGAGTCAATCCCCTCTAAAACTATTACAAATTCGCCCTTAGGCTCATTCTCCTCAAAGTAATCTATTATTTCAGAAAGATTTCCTTTATTTACTGTTTCGTGACGCTTAGTAAGTTCTCTTTCCACTGCAACCTGTCTGTTACCTGCATATTTATAAATATCCTTTAGAGTATTTAATAAATGATGTGGGGCTTCATAAAATACTGTAGTTCTTGTTTCATTTTTTAATTTTTCAAGAACTTCAAGCCTTTGTTTTTTATTCTTTGGCAAAAAGCCTTCAAATATGTAGCTTCTTGTATTAAGTCCGCTTAAAACCAGTGCGGTAATTACGGCAGTAGGTCCGGGAACTATGGTGACATCAATGTCATTTTTATAGCAAAGTTTTATTAAATCTTCTCCGGGGTCGGATATACCCGGCATACCTGCGTCTGTAACAAGAGCTATATTTTTACCCTCTTTAAGCATTTTTACAAGCTGGGGTCCTTTAACCTCCTTGTTGTGTTCATAATAGCTTGTAAGAGGTGTTTTTATATCAAAATGATTAAGGAGCTTTACACTTTGCCTTGTATCCTCGGCAGCAATTAAGTCAACCTCACCGAGTATTCTTATGGCTCGAAGTGTCATATCCTCCATATTACCTATTGGTGTACCACATATATACAGCATATTTTCTCCTAATTAATTGTAATAAATATTATAGACCTCATCGGTATATGTGCCGTCAGTTTTGTAAATTATAAGGGGAGGAAGAACTTTTAAACCAACCTTACCGCCTTTTGAAAGTTCAATTAACATCAGCTCGGGGGCTTTATCAATACGTGGTTGAATTAGTTCCATAGTCTTTGGCTCCATATTATATTTTCTTGCCGAAACAAATATATCGGCAAGCCTTTCACATCTGTGTACCATATACATTCTGCCTCCGTATTTAAGCATTTTGTTAGCAGTGCTGAATACATCATCAATGTTGCAAAGTATTTCGTGTCTTGCAAGTGCCTTTGGTGAGCTTTCGTTTATATAGCCTGCATTATTTGCCATATAGGGAGGGTTACAGGTAATTACATTAAATGAGGATGCTTTAAAATATTTTGTGCATTCCTTTATGTCACCTGTAACTATATCTATTTTTTTATCCAAATTATTCATTTTAACAGAACGTCTTGCCATATCTGCACTTTGTTCCTGAATTTCTATGGCTGAAAAGTGTTCACCATTTGTTTTAGCTTCAAGCAGAATGGGAATAATACCTGTTCCTGTACAGAGGTCAAGGACAATTTCACCTTTTTTTACCTTAGCAAAACCACTTAAAAGGACTGCATCAATACCAAAGCAAAAGCTGTTACTGTTTTGTATTATTTTATAACCATTACGATGAAGGTCATCTATTCTTTCATTTTCTAATATCATTTAATCAAGTATATCCTTTAAATCTTCCTTGGTAATATTTTCTTCTTTGCGATGTCGTCTTTTCAAAATTGTAATTTCATCGGGGCTGAAGAAACTTACTCCTATGTCATTCTTAGGCGGCTTTCTGATAGCAGCTTTAATAACCTGTTTTAATACATTTACACTTAATACTTCGCCTTGTCCTTCCGGTGTATCAATAATATCTCCGTCTTTTGGAAGATTTTTTAAAAGATCCTCATAGGCATTTTGTTCATACTTCAGACAACACATAAGTCTTCCGCAAACACCTGAAATTTTAGTCGGATTAAGGGATAAGCCCTGATCCTTAGCCATTTTAATGCTAACCGGGTGAAAATCTCCTAAAAATGTAGCACAGCAAAGGGGTCTTCCGCAAATACCAATGCCATTTACATATTTAGCTTCATCTCTTACACCAATTTGTCTTAATTCTATTCTTGTTCTAAATACGGCAGCTAAGTCTTTAACAAGCTCTCTGAAGTCAATTCTGCCATCAGCGGTAAAGTAGAATATAAGCTTGTTATTGTCAAAGGTAAGCTCCGTTGCTATAAGACGCATTTCAAGATTATGATTTTTTATCTTTTCAATACAAACTTTAAAGGCTTCATCTGCTTTTTCCTTATTTTGCCTGTTTTTTTCAATGTCCTCGTCGGTTGCTTTTCTTGTTATTGGTTTAAGAGGCAGGATAATATCGTCTTCACTGACATCTCTGTTTGGTATAACTACCGTACCAAACTCTATACCTCTGGCAGTTTCTACTATTACATACTGACCATAAGAAAATTCAGTATTTTCAGGGTCAAAGTAATAAATTTTTCCTGCTTTTTTAAACCTTACTCCTACTACTATCATTCTATTTCTCCTTTATTTTAAAAAACAGCGTTTCAAGCAACAATTGTGCATTACCGTTGTGATTAATTTTATTTCTTGTATCATTTATAGCATCACAACGATTAATAAGCTGGTATATAGTTGCTTTTTTTGCTATGGTTTCTGTTTGTGCAAGTTTATCCTTCTGTATAAGCCTGTCACGATTTCCTGTTTGTTTAAGTACAAGTGCATCTCTGTATATAAGATATATTATTTCAAGTACCTGATCTATCAACGGGCGTTGTTCTTTCAGGGTGTCAACAAGAGAGTAAAGTTCAATCATATCGGCGGTTTCAAGCTTTATTGTTGTTTCAACCGCCATATCTCTTGTATCTCTAAATTCTTCAGAATTAATAAGTTCTGTTGCTTTTCCTATACTGCCCTGAGAATATATGCTGTAAAGCTGTGCCTGCTCAGGTGTAATATTCAAATTTTTTATTAAATAATTAGCTACAAGATTATATGGAAGAGGATGCATTTTAAACATAATACATCTTGAAAGTATTGTAACTAAGAATTTATTATAGTTTTCACACAGTAAAAGAAATATAGCATATTCCGGAGGCTCTTCAAGTGTTTTTAAAAATGCATTTTGAGCTAGAATATTCATTTTATCAGCTTCGGGAATTATAAATATTTTATACTTATTTCTATAGGGTTTCAATGTAATATTTTTTACAATTTGATCCCTTATGTCTGAAACTGTAATATCTTTTTTTGTGTGAGTAACGTATATTATATCAGGATTATTGTTTTCATCAAAGGTTTTACAGCTTGTACAGCTGTTGCAGGAATCAGTACCAGCTGTCTCACAGTTTAGTGCTTTTGCAAATGCCTTTGACAGTGTTTTTTTTCCAATTCCTTTAACTCCATCAAATATATAAGCGTGATTTATTCTGTTGTGAACGATAGATGTTTTTAAATGCTCTATGATTTTTTCATGACCTATAATTTGATTGAAATTCATAGTTTACCTCAAATTCCATTTTTTTTCAAGAGATTGTTAATGCCGTTGATGATTTCGTTATGTATTTCATCAACACTTTTTAATGCATCAATCACGATTATTCTGTTTTTGCAGCGTTTTGAAAGCCTTACATATCCATCATATACTCTTTGATGAAAACTAAACTTCTCTGTTTCAAGTCTGTCAAGTTCAGCCTGTTCTCTTTTCCTTGCTAAGCCGTCTTCCGGCTTAAGCTTGAGGAAAAAAGTAATATCCGGTTCAAGATCGCCAACTGCATATTTATTGATATTTTTAATTAATCTTTCACCAATTGAGCGTGCAAAACCCTGATATACAACAGAGCTGTCTACAAACCTGTCACTAATAACAATTCCGCCCTCTTTAAGGGTAGGCAAAATGACTTCATTAACGTGCTGTGCTCTTGCGGCAGCATAGAGAAGTGCTTCTGTCATATCAGTCATTTCACTGTTGTTTTTATCTATTATTATTTCTCTGATTTTTTCACTTATGGGAGTGCCGCCCGGCTCTCTTGTGCATACTACCTTAAAGCCTTTGTCTAAAAGGTATTTCTCAAGAAGTTTGATTTGTGTGGTTTTGCCTGAGCCGTCTGTGCCTTCCATTGTAATAAATAAACCGGACATATTATCCTCCAATATTTTTATCTAGCTAACCAACCGCCGTCAACTGCCAATGTAAAGCCATTTACATAAGTTGAGGCATCGGAGCAAAGATATATTACTGCACCCATTATATCGTCAGGTGTACCCCAACGACCTGCAGGTATTCTGTCTAATATTGCTTCGGAACGGTCTGCATCCTTTCTTAGCTGATTTGTATTGTTGGTTGCCATATATCCGGGAGCAATACCGTTTACGTTAATGTTATAGCTTGCCCATTCGTTAGCCAATGCTCTTGTAAGTCCTAAAATTGCAGATTTACTTGCTGTATAGGAAGGTACTCTTATGCCGCCCTGATAGCTGAGCATAGAGCAGATATTTACAATTTTGCCGCCGCTATTTTGTGCAATAAATTCCTTTGCAACTGCCTGAGATAAGAAAAATACTACCTTTTCGTTAATATCAATTACCTTGTCCCAGTTCTCTTCAGTAACATTAACAGCATCTTCTCTTGAGATAATGCCTGCATTATTGACAAGAATATCAATTTTACCATACTTATTTTTGGCTTCTGAAATAATATAATCAATCTGTTCTGTTGAGCCAAGATTTGCAATTATTTCAAAAAATTCGCCGCCCTTTTCCTCAACTAGTTTTTTTGTTTCCTCACAGCTTCGTCTTGCTACACCGCAAACCTTTGCCCCTGCTTCTGCAAGAGCAATACACATACCCTGTCCAAGTCCTGTATTGGCTCCGGTAACAATAGCTACCTTGCCGTTTAATTTAAATAAATCCAATATCATAATAAATCCCCTCTTGTTAATAACATAGTAATCTAATTTTATGATATTAGTATACCACATATAAAATTTAAGTTCAATAAAATATCATTGAAAAAGATGGTGAAATATGTTATTATTAAATAACATCATGGAGGTGTTAAAATGGCAATACAGGAATCAGGCGAAAATTATTTAGAGGCTATACTTATTATAAAGGAAAGAAAGGGCTATGTAAGATCTATTGATGTTGCTAATGAGCTTAGTGTATCTAAGCCAAGTGTAAGCAGGGCTATGTCCGTGCTTAAAAAAGAAGGGCTTATAGATATGGATGGTCTTAATCAGATTTTACTGACAGATGAGGGAAGAAAAATTGCAGAAACGATTTATGAAAGGCACAGAGTTATTACCAAATTTTTAGTGTCTTTGGGTGTTGACGAGGAAACTGCAGCTAACGATGCTTGTAGAATTGAGCATGTTATAAGTCCTGTTTCATTTGAAAAAATTAAAGAGAATTTTTTTAATAAAAGGGTAAAATAAATTATAAGTTGTGCTGATATTTGAATGTTAAAGAATGTATATTGGGAGGTGTTATAATGTCAGTTGTAACTATTACTAAGGAAAATTTTGAGTCTGAGGTTTTAAAGTGTGACAAGCCTGTTCTCATGGATTTTTGGGCAGTATGGTGTGGACCTTGTCAGATGCTTTCACCTGTTGTAGACCAAATTGCAGAGGAAAATTCTGCTGTTAAGGTTTGCAAGGTTAATGTGGACGAGCAGCCTGAACTGGCGCAGCAGTTTGGTGTTATGTCTATTCCAACTCTTATTTCTTTCAGAGAAGGAAAAGCTGTAAATAGGAGTGTAGGTGTAATTTCAAAGGAAGAAATATTGAATTTAATTTAATTGTTGAAATTTATAAAAATTAGTTGTATACTGATTTTAGTAGCAAAGAGGCAAAGGATATATTATCCTACGCCTCTTTTTTTGTTGGGGGTCATAAGTTATGTATGTCTGGAAACTGCTGAAAAAACTAAAAAAATTTAATATTGCCCTTGTTGCAGGTGAAAATGGCTTAAACAGAACTGTCAGGTGGTATCATATTGCTGAGGATATCAATATTGCTGATCTTATTATAGGTAATGAAATTATACTTACAACAGGTATTGAGTTAGGTGAAAAAACGGATAAAATCATAGAATTTATATCTACATTATATTCTTGCGGTACGTCTGCAATAATAGTAAATTGCGGTAAGTATATTACCAAAATACCTGAGGATGTTATAGAATACTGTAATAAAATAAGGCTGCCTGTATTTGAAATTCCGTGGACTGAAAAGCTTGTAAATGTTGGTAAAGAAATAAGTGCTGCACTACTAGAGGATGAAAGATTCAGAACCAATATGCAAAATGCTATGAATATAGCATTACTTATTCCTAATCAAAGCAAACAAAACAGAATGTTGTTTAATGAATATGGTTTTACTGAAAGTAAGTTTTACTCTATAGTGATTGGTGATATTTCCGAAATTGACAATAATGAGGCAGGAGAGCTTGTAAGCAGTATAAGGGATAGTTTTGTAAACATTACTAGTTGTGTTTTTATCACTGTTATAGAAAAGAATATTGCAGTAATTATGGCTAATCTTAATAATGAAATACTTGAAAATGAGACTAATTTAATATTAAATGTAGTTGATAAGATAACATATTCCGGAAGAAGTGATATAAAATCCGGCATAAGAAATATAAGTAAGTATTATAAGCAGGCTGAAAATGATATGCTTGCGGAAAAGTCAAATTTAGGTGATGATTTACATGAAAAGGAGCAATATAAAATATTGCTTGAAATCAAGGACAAAGAAAAAATTGAAGAATATTGCAATAGTGTAATTGGAGAGGTGTTAAAGTGGGATGATAAAAATAACAGCAACTATTATGAGACGCTTAAATGTTATTTTAAAAATGATGCCAGCGTAAACAGAGCGGCACAGGAAATGAATATTCATAGAAATACAATTAACTATAAAATAAAGAAAATAGAAGGATTGTTAGATTGCGATTTGTCCAGTCTTGAAAAAAGATTTTCAATTATGCTTGCAATGAAATTGAGGGAAATATATATAAAATAAAGGTACCAGCAAATAAATTGTCGGTACCTTTTTGCTATTTTATTAATACTGTTAAAATAATTGCAATTAAAACATAAGCAATAAAGTATATATCTACAAACTTAACTTTGTCATTGTTTGTATTTATATTATCTATGTCTATTTCAAATTCCTCGTATTCCTTTTGTGTAATCGATAATTCATAATCAAGTTTGTGAGTTTTGTTATGCTGCATAAACTTTTTAAATGTCATTATCAAAAGGGGTGTTGAAATTACCGTAAAAAATATGCCTGTTATAATTGGAGCATAGCTGTTTGACGCCTGATTGGACTGTGCTATTATTTCATTAAGGATGTTTTCGTTATTTATTATTATTAAAACAAGCTTTGTATACACCACCTGTACACCGTTTATAAGAAAATGTGAAAGCATAGAAGCATATATTGAATTAGTATATCTTACTATAGATGAGAAAAATATACCGGCAATAACTGCATAACCCATCTGATAGAAATCCATATGAAATAAACCAAAAAATAAACCTGAAACCAAGGCGGCCTTTAAAAGTCCTACAGATTTATAATTGCTTAATATTACACCTCTAAAGGCAAGCTCCTCAAAGATTGCGGGCATTACGGCTAAAGCCAAAATACACAAAGGCATAGGTAATTTGTTTATATAATTGAGTATTACGATATTTATATCAGCAGGATAAAATATTGTTGTAACTGACGATACAACAACAATTAATGGTGAAACCAAAATTGTAAGTAGTATTATATATAATATATTTTTGCCTGACAGTCTTTCATGGGGAATTATTGATGAAAGACTTGTATGTGATATAAGGCAGTACAGCAATACAGGGATTAAAAGTATAATCAAATCCTGAATAATTATGAGTACAAGCTGGGCTTTTTCAATATCTGCACCTGTATTTGCCAATATAATGGAAATAACAAGTGAAGCTATTGTTGAAAACAATATTAGAAATATGGCAAATATATTACCTCTTTTCGGACTGGTCAAGAACCGGCGCCTCCTTTACTTCGTATTTTTTTTCATAAATCTTGTTAATAAAATCAAAAAGTAATTTAAAAAGACAGGCAAAAATAGGTACGCCGAAAAACATACCAAGCGGTCCTGCAATAGCACCGCCTACAATAATTGCAAATATGACTCCTATAGGTTTAAGACCAATTGAGTCACCTAATATTTTTGGTCCTAAAATTATACCGTCAAATTGCTGCAAAATTATAATAAATATCAATACCCATATACCTTTTACAGGAGAAACCAGAACCGTAAGTGCAGTTACTGGAACAGCACCGATAAAAGGTCCAAAATATGGTATCATATTTGTAATTGCAATAATAATTGAGAATAGCAGAGGGTATGGTATATTGAGTATTACCGCTCCGATAAAAAATATAATTCCTATAATAAGTGAGTCTAAAGTTTTTCCGGTAAAGAAGCTGTTAAAGGTATCATTTACAACTTTGATATTATGTATAATTATAACTGCGTGCTTTTCCGGAAGCAGACTTTTAAGGACAATTTTTCCAAAAGAGACAACCTTTTCCTTATCCATTAATAAATAGAAAGCGATAATAAGTCCCATTATTACGTTTAAAAGTGAAGATGCTATACTGACAGCATGTGTTACTATTGACCATATCATATTTGGCAGATATTTCAGCCAGTCAGTAAATGTTTCCATAATATTATTAATAGATGTAATAAGTGAATTATATGCTTCAGAACCCAGTACTATGTGATTTTGTATCAAGAAATTATCAACCCATTTTTTTATTCCTGTGTAGTCAAATCCGATGGCTATGTTTATTATGTTTTGGACAGAGGACATAATTTCAGGAATTATGTAAGATACAATACCGATAATTGCACCTATTAAAATTATTAAAGCAATGGTTATAGACAAAATACGTTCTCTTTTCTTAATTTTGGGGTCATTTGTTTGAAAATATTTTATTCTGCTGAAAACACGTTTTTCAAGACAGCGTGTTCCTATATTTAATAAATAAGCCATAACGGCACCATATATAAAGGGGGATAATACATTAAGTATAATTGGTATGAAAGCAGCTATTTTTACATTTTCGGTGTATCTGTAAAAAATAATAGAAATTATGATTATACCTAATGTGTACATACTTTTTCTTAAATTATAATTGTTTTTGAAAAATTTGTTCACAATTTTCACCTCAAATATTTTTTTATGACTTTATAATATGCTTAAATATAATAATACACTTATTTGGGTACAATTTCTATATTTATTCCAAAATGAAATAAATTCTTAACATTAATTAATGGGTATGGGAGAATAAATGTAAACAAAATGTAAATAAATGATAATTTTAGTAAATATTAATAAAAATATAATTATAAATAATGACAAAATATGCATATTGTTGTATAATTGAATAAATTGGCATGGAGTGATTTGTAATTAAATAACGAAAGGAAGATGCATAAATGAAGATTGTTGTATGTATTAAACAGGTGCCGGCAACGTCTCAGGTAGAAATTGATGCTGAAAGCGGTACTTTAAAGCGTATGGGCACCGAATCCAAAACAAATCCCTACGATCTTTTTGGTATAGAGGTTGCCCTTCGTATTAAGGAAAAGCTTGGCGGCACAGTGACGGCTGTAACCATGGGTCCTCCTCAGTCTGAGGAAATGATGAAAGATGCCTTCAGTATGGGAATTGACAGAGCTGTTATATTATCGGATAAGAAATTTGCAGGCTCTGATGTCCTTGCTACATCTTATACTCTATCACAGGGTATATCAGCTATTGGCGGTGCTGACATTATTATTTGCGGAAAACAGACTACAGACGGTGATACTGCACAGATTGGTCCTGCTATTGCTGAACATTTACATTTACCTCATACTGCATGGGTAAGTGAAATTGTGTCTATAGATAATGAAAAAATTTCTGTAAGACAAAATTTGTCCGATGTAACTCAAATTTCAGAAATGAGGTATCCTTGCCTGATTACTGTTGATAAGGATATTGTCGTTCCAAGACTGCCTTCATACAAGCTTATGAAATATACAAAGGATAAAAAGGCAGAGTTTTTATCTTTTGAGGATATGCCTGACAAGGATTTATCACGTTATGGTCTTGTGGGTTCGCCTACTGTTGTTGAAAAAATATTTCCTCCCGATAAAATGGAAGAGCAGGTATATATTAAAGGCAATGCAGGTGAAAAGGCTAAGGCTTTTTATGAAATACTTACAGCTAAAAAATTTGTATAGGAGGAGCAAATATGGCTTTATTAAATTTTGATGCCGGCAAATGTAATCTTTGCGGTATATGTATAAATAAATGTCCCTTTGGAGCTCTTTCCATGGAGGCTGAGGGAATTGATGTAAATGAAAAATGTAAAATGTGCGGCGTCTGTGTAAAGATATGCCCTGAAAAGGCAATTAGATTTGAGCAGAAGGCAGGCAGTGTAGACAAAGGTGAGTGGAATGATATTCTTGTTTATGGCGAGCAGACAGATGGAAAAATTCATCCTGTTGTTTTTGAGCTTATTGGAGAAGCACAAAAGCTTGCTAAGGTTAATAACTACAATGTAAAGGCTGTACTTACAGGTGGCAGGGGAACTAAGGAAAACGCGGAAGAACTTTTAAGTTATGGTGTAAGTCATGTATATGTATATGAGCATGAAAACTTTACAGGATTTAAGGCAGACTGTTATGCTGATGTTGCAGCTGATTGTATAGCAACCGTTAAGCCGTCAGTTGTGCTTATAGGTGCAACCCCTTTGGGACGTTCTCTTGCACCAAGACTTGCAACCCGTTTCCATACCGGTCTTACAGCTGACTGTACTAAGCTTAAAATGAAGGAAAATACGGATTTGGTTCAGATAAGACCTGCCTTTGGCGGTAACATAATGGCACAGATTGTAATATCCAATTCAAGACCTCAGTTTGCAACTGTAAGGTATAAGGTTATGGATACTGCAAAGAAAGTTGAAAATCCCAAAGGTCATATTGTAATGTGCAATGTTACTGAGGATTTGGTTAGGTCCAAAATTACTGTAAGTGAAATTAAAAAAATAGTTAAAAACAAATCCATTGAGGAAGAAGACGTGCTTGTTGTAGCGGGCAGGGGCGTTAATAGTGAAAAGGACATTGAAATGGTGAGAGAGCTTGCAGAGCTTTTAGGGGGACAGCTTGCGTTTACACGTCCTATGGTTGAGGCCGGTTTTGGGGATACAGCTCATCAGATTGGTTTGTCAGGCAGAACCGTTAAGCCAAAGCTTATTATTACGGTTGGAGTTTCAGGAGCCATACAGTTTACTGCATGTATGAACAATGCTGAATGTATTGCAGCAATTAATAACGACCCTGAAGCTCAGATATTTGGCGTTGCTCATTATTGTATTGTGGATGATTTACATAAGGTTGTGCCTGAGCTGATTGAAAATATAAAGAAAGGAGGCATATAATAAATGCCGTATCCTTATAACAAAATTAAAAGTGAAGATATTGAATTTATTAAAAAAGCTACTTCTCCTGACAGAGTATGGATGGGTGATGATATAAAAAAGGAATATTATCATGATGAAATGCCTGAATATGGCGTATATCCTCCTGATTTGTATGTTGAGGCTGTTTCTAAAGAGGAAGTTTCAGCTATTATGAAGCATGCCTATGAAAGAAATATACCCGTTATTGCAAGAGGTGCAGGTACGGGTCTTGCAGGCGGTGCAACCTGTAAGTTTGGCGGAATTATGCTTTCTCTCATGAGAATGAATAAAATTTTGGGTGTAGATAAGCAAAATTTGACAATCACCACGCAGCCGGGTGCCTTGCTTACGGAGGTTGCTGATGCAGCGGCGGCAGAGGGACTTTTTTATCCGCCTGATCCAGGTGAAAGAACTGCATCAATAGGCGGTACAATTATTACAAATGCAGGCGGAATGAAGGCTGTACGCTATGGTGTGACAAGGGATTATGTGCGTTGTGTTGAGGCTGTTATGCCTGATGGTACAATAATGAACTTTTCATCAAATGTGGTTAAGAATACAACAGGATTTGATATTAAGGATTTAATTGTAGGTTCAGAAGGTACACTTTGTATAGTAACGGAACTTACATTAAAGCTTATAATGCCACCAAAGTGTACTGAAACTCTTGTAATGGTATTTGATGAAATTAAGCCTTGTATTGAAACAGTTCCTAAGCTTTTGCAGACACCATACATTCCTACAGCTATTGAATTTTTGGAAAGAGAGCTTCTGGAGATAGTTGAAAGATGTCTTAATAAGCCTTTTCCGGTTTCTGAAGGTAATGACTGTCTTATAGTTATGTATGATGCTTCATCTAAGGAGGAGCTTGAGGCTGCTACTGAACAGGCAGCACAAATTGCACTTGAAATGGGTGCAAGTGATGTTAAAATATGCAATACTCCGGAGAGAATAGGCTCTGTCTGGAGTGTAAGAGGAGCTATACTTGAAGGTATGAAGGCTGACAGTCAGGCTCAGGAGGAATGTGATGTTGTTGTTCCGAGAGCCAAAATTGCTGAATTTGTTACTGCGGCAAAGGAAATTGGTAAAAAATACAGCATTAGAGTTATTGTCTGCGGTCATGCAGGTGATGGCAATATACATACTGAACTTTTAAGACAGAATTTAACTGATGAAGTTTGGGAAGCTAATACTAAGGCCTGTCTTAAAGAACTTTATGCTAAAAGTAAGGAGCTTGGAGGTCAGCTTTCAGGCGAGCATGGCATTGGTAATGGCAGACTTGAATATTTTGAGGAATTTATAAGTGACAGATTATATAAGCTGCATCAGGATATTAAGCTTGCTTTTGATGATAAGCTTATACTTAATCCGGGTAAGGTTATTGAATTTAAATAAAAAATTAAAGATATACAGGGGGAAAAATTATGATTGATAAAAATAAAATGCCTTTGGCAGTTGGTATTGCATTTGTAGCTTTTACAACACAGTTTGGCGGTGGCTTTGCATCCGGTAATCAGCTTATTCAATACTTTGTTGATTATGGTGTGTGGTCTTTGGTGCTTCCTTTGCTTGCACAGGGATTATTAGCGTTTTTCTTTTGGTATGGATTAAGGTATGCTTATGCTAACAAGACTTATGACTACAGAAGTTTCTCAGACAGCTTTTATGGAAAATTTGGCATTATTTTTTCAAATTTGTTTGAAATAGTTTATTTAATTCTTATCGGTACTGCGACATCTGCTGCATTTGCAACAGGTGGTGCAACGCTTGAAAGACTGGTTGGAATTCCTTATTGGGTTTGTACTGTTATAGTAGGTGTGTTTATTTTTATTGTGGCAATGTATGGTACTGATATTGTCAGAAAATGTGCATCAACTCTTTCTGTTTTGATTATAATTGGTTTACTTGTTGTTTTAGTGCCTAATATTATTGCACAGTGGGATATAATTACGGCTAATATAGTTTCCATGGCCGGAGGCAAAATGCCTGTTTCATCAACACAGACAGGTGCTTTGGCTCCTGCTGTTGGAAAGGCGGTTTTATATTTCCTTTTCCAACTTGCATCAGTTGGTCTTATGTATCAGCACGTTAAGCCTTGTACAAGTGAAAAGCAGGTTGACAGAGCTGCAATATATATGTTTATCGTTAATACCGTTACTATGATTTTAGTTGTAGTAGGTATGTGTGCTATTGTATATTTGCCCGATTTAATCAATAATGAGACTTCAAAGCTTATTGATGTACCTATGATTTTATTTGTGGAAGAAGGAGTGGGTGCATCCGTATTAAAGCCTGTTATTTCAATTCTTATTATTTTGGGTTCTGTATCTACAGGTGTTAATATGATTGCAGGTATTGTTACAAGATGTGTCAATCAGGTTTGCAGGAAGGAGAATGAAGGCAGTTCTAAGAGGAAAGTATGGAGTATAATTTTTGCTGTTATATTTACACTTTTTGCTCTCGCGGTTGCACAGACAGGTCTTGGCACTATTGTTAAGAACGGTTACAAATGGCTTGGATGGTCAGCTTGTGTTGTTGTTGCTATTCCATATATTATACATATGATTACACATATTGGTAAAAAGAGTTTTTAATTTTAAAAGAGATGGCTGTTAATTCGGCTATCTCTTTTTTATGTGCATATAATGAAAAATTTATTTAAAAATAATAATGAAAACACTGATTTATATAACAAAAATCAATCAATGTTTTAAAAGGACGGAGTGTTGTGTATGAATATTTTTGATATTTTAGGACCTGTTATGGTTGGACCTTCAAGTTCTCATACAGCTGGAGCTGTAAGAATAGGAGCCATTTCAAGAAAATTATTGGCTGATAAGCCTGTAAGGGCTGAAATTTTTTTTCATGGTTCCTTTGCCTCAACCGGTGTTGGACATGGTACAGACAAGGCTGTTATTGCGGGCTTGCTGGGAATGGAGACAAATGATATGAGAATACCTGAAAGTATGGAAGTTGCAAAGAAAGAGGGATTGGAGTTTAGCATAAGCACAATTAATTTAAAAGGTGCTCACCCTAATTCTGTGTTAATTAAGCTAAAGGGGGCAAAGGGCAGAGAGCTTGAAATTTTAGCAGCATCTGTTGGCGGAGGAAGAATAAGCATTGAACAGATTGATGGTATTGAAACTCACTTTTCAGGGGATTATCCTACACTGGTTGTTCATAATATTGACCAGCCCGGTCATGTGGCTGAGGTAACATCAGCATTATCACATCACGCAATAAACATTGCAACACTTAATCTTTACAGAGATAAAAGAGGCGGATATGCTGTAATGATAGTGGAAACTGATCAGTCAATACCTGAAGGTGTTGTAAAGTGGCTTGAGCATTTAGAAGGTGTTATTAAGGTAACATATATAAATGTGTAAAGGAGAGAAAATTATATGAGTTTTGGAAGTGTTAAGGAGCTTTTAGAGCTTTCCGGGGAAAAGGGAAAGGAAATATGGGAGCTTGTGTTTGAGGATGATTGCAATGAGAGAAATGTTGAAAGAAAAAAATCATGGGATAAAATGAAGGCTATGTGGATAGCAATGAAGGCATCTTCTGATAATTACGACGGTAAAATAAAATCACACAGTGGGTTATCAGGCGGTAACGGACTGAAAATGAGAGAATACAGGGATAAGTGTGTAAGCGGCAGCTTTATGGGAGAGGTTATGGCTGAAGCCATTTCCGTTGCAGAATCAAATGCCTGTATGAAATGTATTGTTGCTGCACCTACGGCAGGCTCCTGCGGTGTTCTTCCTGCTGTGCTTATTCCCTATGTTAAAAAATATAATGTTGATGAGGACACTATAATTAAGGCATTATATACAAGTGCTGGATTTGGTCAAATAATTGCAAAAAGAGCTTTTATTGCAGGAGCAGCAGGAGGCTGTCAGGCTGAAATAGGCTCTGCATCTGCTATGGCAGCGGCAATGCTTGTGTATCTCGAGGGTGGGAGTAATGAACAATCGGCAGACGCTATGGCTTTTGCTTTAAAAAGTTTATTGGGTCTTGTGTGTGACCCTGTTGCAGGTCTTGTTGAAGTGCCTTGTGTTAAGAGGAACGTTATTGGTGCCGTTAATGCTGTTACATGTGCTGATATGGCTATGGCCGGCATTAAGTCTGTCATACCTCCTGATGAAGTGATTGATGCTATGAGAGAGGTGGGACTTATGATGCCAAGTGCTCTCAGGGAAACAAGTGAGGGCGGACTTGCAGCTACACCTACGGGAGTAAGGATAGCTGAGGGTATGCCAAAGTTGGGAGAATAAAACTTCCCTTATCTGGAACAAATCTTTCGGATAAGGGATATTTTTATAACTGCGTATTTATTATTTTTGAAAAATACATTCCTACAAGAAAACCGCCGATTTAATTTTCAAATATAAAATCAATGCAAAGCTTGTTTAAATCATTGTAGTTGTTGTCAGATAAAGAACTGTTGTGAAGAATGTCAGCAATGTGGCGAGCAGTATTTTAATACTGATGTTACAAAATGCTTGGAAAACTTAATTAATCAGGTTAAAAATGCTTTAAGTGATATAACCATTGTGGATTATAATAAGCAAGTTGCATAAATTACAATTTAATTAAAAGTGTAAAGTTTAAAAAGCTTTACACTTTTCTGTTATTAATGCAATAAATGCAAGCATTTCTTGCATATCTGTCGATTTTTTTTGACAGCTAGAAATGTCAAGAAAAAATACTTGACATTTGTTTTAGGATATGATATTATATTTGAGGTGTAAGGGAAAAATACTTTACACCAAGGTATACAGGCACTTGAATTGAGAGGTGCAATATGGATAAAATTTATTACATTACTCTTTTACTTGATTTTTATGGCGAGTTACTTACCTGTAAGCAAAGGTCGGTTATGTCAAGCTATTACTTTGATGATTATTCGTTAAATGAAATAGCTGAGGAACATTCTATAACAAGGCAGGCTGTTCAGGATATGATTAAAAGAACTGAAAAGCTTCTTAATCAGTATGAAGAGAAGCTTATGCTTGTGGATAAATACCTTGTCCGTAAGGAAAGGGTTGAAAATGCCATAAGGGAAATTGACAAACAGATTGAAAAGGGTAATAATGAGTTGCTTCATGTAAAGAGCTTGGTTGACCGTATTTTGGATTAGGAGGCTTATATGGCTTTTGAAAGTTTATCAAACAAGCTTCAACAGGTTTTCTCAAACCTTAAAGGCAAGGGCAAGCTGACGGAAAAAGATGTTAAAGCTGCCATGCGAGAGGTAAAGTTAGCTTTGCTTGAGGCTGATGTAAATTTTAAAATAGTTAAGGATTTTATAAATAAGGTTAGTGAAAAGGCTGTCGGTGAAGATGTTCTTACGGGTCTTAATCCTGCACAGCAGGTTATTAAGTTTGTTAATGACGGACTTGTGGAGCTTATGGGCAGCTCACAGTCAAAGCTGACTTTTAGTTCGAAATCTCCTACTATTTATATGATGGTTGGTTTGCAGGGTGCAGGTAAGACTACTACTGTAGGTAAGCTTGCCGGTCAGCTAAGAAAACAGGGCAAGAAACCTTTATTAGCTGCCTGTGATGTTTATAGACCTGCTGCTATTAAGCAGCTCCAGGTTGTAGGTTCTACTTACAACATTCCGGTCTTTGAAATGGGGCAGGGAAATCCTGTTGAAATTTCTAAAAAGGCTGTTGAATATGCAAATAGCAATGGATATGACATTGTTATTATAGATACGGCAGGCAGACTTCATATTGATGAGGAGCTTATGGAGGAGCTTGTTAACATTAAAGGTGAGGTAAGACCTCAGGAAATACTCCTTGTAATTGACGCTATGACAGGTCAGGACGCAGTAAATGTTGCTGAAACTTTTAATGACCGTTTAGGTGTTGATGGTGTTATTATTACTAAAATGGATGGTGACACAAGGGGTGGTGCTGCTCTTTCAGTAAGAGCAGTAACAGGAAAGCCTATTAAATACGTTGGTATGGGTGAAAAAATGGAGGATTTAGAGCCATTTTACCCTGACAGAATGGCATCTCGTATTTTGGGTATGGGTGATGTGCTTAGTCTTATTGAAAAGGCACAGCAGGCCTATGATGAAAATCAGGCAAGAGAGCTTGAAAAGAAAATGAGAACTCTTGATTTTAATCTTGAGGATTTCTTAAATCAGCTCCAACAGATTAAAAAAATGGGTCCTCTCAAGGACTTGTTAAAAATGATGCCGGGTGTTGGCGGCAAGGTCAATATTGATGATTTAAACATTGATGACAATGCAACAAAGCACATTGAGGCTATTATTCAATCAATGACCAAGAAAGAAAGACAAAATCCTGATATATTAAATGGTTCTCGTAAGAGAAGAATTGCTAAAGGGTCAGGTACATCTATTCAGGAAATCAACAAGCTTTTGAAGCAGTTTGAAGAAATGAAAAAGATGATGAAAATGATGAATGGTCTTGCTAAGGGTAAGAAGGGTTTTGGCGGACTTGGCGGAGGTAAATTTAAACTTCCGTTTTAGAGAAGCATTATTTATCAGTGTTTCTGTGAAAAGGCTTATTACTTTTAATAAGATATATAAAGAAAAATACCAAGGAGGTGAATGTAAAGTGGTAAAGATTAGATTAACTAGATTAGGTGCTAAGAAAAATCCTTTCTATAGAATTGTTGTTGCTGATTCAAGAAATGCAAGAGGTGGTAAGGCTATTGCTCAGTTAGGTTACTACGATCCTTGCAAGGATCCTATTGAATTAAAGGTTAATGTTGAGGAAGCAAAGAAGTGGTTAAGCAATGGTGCTCAGCCTACTGATACTGCTAAGGCTTTATTAAAGAAGGCTGGCGTTATTGAAGCATAATCAGGAGGTACTGCCATGAAGGAATTACTTGAAATACTTGCTAAACACCTTGTGGATAATCCTGATGCGGTTGAAGTTAATGAAAGAATGGACGATGATGCTCTTATCCTTGAATTAACTGTTGCACCTGATGATATTGGTAAGGTTATTGGTAAGCAGGGTAGGATAGCTAAAGCTATCAGAACCTTTATTAAATCTGCTGCCGGTCGTGAAGATAAGAAGGTAGTAGTTAAAATCATGTAATTAACTTGGGTGTTGTATTGTTTTATACAACACCTTTTTTCTATTAATTTGAGGTAATGTATATGGAAAATTATTTTGTTATTGGTAATATAGTAAATACCCAGGGAATTAAAGGTGAAGTGAGAGTGATGCCTACTGTTGATGATGTTTCAAGATTTGAGCTTTTGGAGCATATTTTTATTGACAGAAAGGGCAATATTAAGGAGTACGAAATTGAAAATGTCAGATTTCACAAGCAGTTTGTGCTTTTAAAGCTAAAAGGCGTTGATGATATGACAACTGCAGAAACATTGAAGGGTACAGTTATAAAGATTACAGAGGATATGGCTATTCCTTGTGAAGAGGACGAGTACTATATAAGAGACCTTTATGATATGGAGGTTGTAACTGTTGAGGGTGAAAAACTGGGCATTATTACTGATGTAATTTTTACAGGAGCTAATGATGTTTATGCTGTTAAGAATGAAGAAGGCAAAGAAATACTAATTCCTGCAATTAAGGAGTGTATTATAAAAGTTGACGTTGAAAATAATGCTATGACTGTTAAGCTTTTGGAGGGATTGAGGTAATGAAGTTTTATATTTTGACCCTTTTTCCTGAGATGATTATGGATGGGCTTAATCATTCTATAATTAAGAGAGCTTGTGATGACAGAACAATATGTATAGAAGCTATAGATATAAGAGATTTTTCGAACAATAAGCACAGACACGTTGATGATTATCCTTATGGAGGAGGTGCAGGTATGGTTATGCAGCCTCAGCCTATATATGATGCTTATATGAGTATTAAGCCTAAGCTTAGTGAGAACTGTCCTGTTGTTTATATGACACCACAGGGTAAAACATTTAATCAGGAAAAGGCACAAAGTCTTTCTAAATTGGAAGATATGGTTATACTTTGCGGTCATTATGAGGGTGTTGATGAAAGGGTAATTGAAGAAATTGTAACTGATGAAATTTCAATAGGTGATTTTGTGCTTACAGGTGGTGAACTTGCGGCTATGACTATTATTGACGCTGTTGCAAGACTTATTCCCGGTGTTCTTAATAAAGAGGAAAGTTTTCAGGAGGAAAGTTTTTCAAATAATCTATTGGAGTATCCTCAGTATACAAGACCGGCTGAATTTATGAATAGGAAAGTGCCTGATATTCTTTTAAGCGGACATCATAAAAATATAGAAAAATGGCGAAAAGAACAGTCTTTGGAGAGAACGAAGAGAAAAAGACCTGATTTGCTAACATAAAAAATAATGCGGACAGGGGGACTTGAACCCCCACTCCTGAGAACTAGATTCTAAGTCTAGCGCGTCTGCCAATTCCGCCATGTCCGCATACAACAAATATATTATACGTTTAAATAAATGGATTGTCAAGAAAAATTTTAAACAAAGCAAAACAAAATTAAAAAAAGTGTAGATTTTATAATTAATAAGTGGTATAATCAATTCATTAATTATTTTGGGAGGTTTTGGATATGATTACAACTATTAGTACAGATAAAGCACCTATGGCTATCGGACCGTATTCACAGTGTGTAATTTTTGACAATATTGTTTTTACATCAGGTCAGATTGCCATTAATCCTAAAAACGGTCAGATTGAGAAATCTACCATAGAGGAGCAAACTGAACAGGTCATGAAAAATTTGCAGGCTATATTAGCTGCCGCAGGAACAGATATTACTAGGGCTGTAAAGACTACATGTTTCCTTGCTGATATGAATGATTTTGCAAAGTTCAATGAGATTTACGGCAAGTATTTTACAACTAAGCCTGCACGTTCCTGTGTTGCCGTAAAGACACTTCCTAAGAATGTTCTTTGTGAAGTAGAAGTAATTGCGGTAAAGTAAGGAGTAGTATTTATGTTGACTTTAGATAAGGTTTATCATGCAGCTTATGCCCTTAAAAATGTTATAAGAGATACAGCTGTTATTCAGGCTCCTAATATTAATCCTGAGGCTGATGTTTATTTAAAAACTGAAAATTTACAGATTACAGGTTCCTTTAAGGTAAGAGGTGCTTATTACAAGATTTCACAGCTTAGTGCCGAAGAAAAGAAAAAGGGAGTTATTGCCTGTTCAGCAGGTAATCACGCTCAGGGTGTTGCCCTTGCGGCAACGGCAAACGGCATTAAGTCACTTATATGTTTGCCTGATGGTGCACCTATTTCAAAGGTTGAGGCAACAAAGAGCTATGGTGCTGATGTCTGCCTTGTAAAGGGTGTGTATGATGATGCATATGCAAAGGCTATGGAATTAAAGGAAGAAATGGGTTATACTTTTATTCATCCTTTTGATGATGTAGATGTTATAGCAGGTCAGGGAACTATTGGTCTTGAAATTTTAGATCAACTTCCTGATTTGGATGCAGTTATTGTGCCTATTGGCGGCGGCGGACTTATTTCGGGTGTTGCTTTTTCTATTAAGTCTTTAAATCCTAAGTGCAAGGTTTATGGCGTTCAATCTGAGGGTGCCCCTTCAATGTACAATTCATTAAAGGATGAGCATATCTGCCATCTTGAAAATGTTAAGACTATTGCAGACGGCATTGCAGTAAAAACGCCGGGAGATCATACATTTGAAATTTGTTCACAGTATGTTGATGAAATTGTTACTGTAACTGATGATGAGGTTGCTTCTGCTATACTTGCTCTTATGGAACAGCAAAAGCTTGTGTCTGAAGGTGCAGGTGCTGTGTCTGTAGCGGCAGCTATGTTTAATAAGGTCGATGTTAAGGGCAAGAAGGTTTGTTGTCTTGTATCCGGAGGTAATATTGATGTAACTATTTTATCGAGAGTTATTTCAAGAGGTCTTTTAAGTTCAGGACGTTCGTTATCAATTAAGATTGAGCTTACTGATAAGCCGGGTCAGCTTGAGGCTGTTTCAAAAATTGTTGCAGGCTTAGGCGGAAATATTGTCTCTATTTATCATGACAGATATGATTTGAATATTGATATTGTATCCTGTATTTTGGATTTAAGAATTGAAACAAGAGATCATGAGCATATTAAATGTATTGTTGATGCTCTTAAAAATGAAGGATTTAAAATAGTTGAATAATTTACATAATTAGGAGCTGCAATTTTGCAGCTCTTATTTTATTATTGAATTAATGACTTAATTATTTTTAATACTTTAATTGACAGAATTGATAAAGTATGATATATTATTGTCGTAGCTATTTTTATTTTTGAAAGGATGGAAGTTTTTATGAAAAAGTTTATAAGTGTTTTACTTGCAATGTCTTTAGGTTTTACTATGATTGGCTGCGGTGCTGCTACAGAGGGAGATAGCAGTGAGCCTAATACAGAGGCTAATGTTGATGCAGAAGATATTGTAAGCAGTGATAAGATTGTTATTGGTCTTGATGACAGTTTTCCTCCGATGGGATACAGAGATGAAAATAACGAATTAGTTGGTTTTGATATTGATTTAGCTAAGGCTGCCGCTGAAAAGATGGGTGTTGAAGTCGAATTTCAGCCTATTGACTGGGATAGCAAGGAACTTGAGCTTAATTCCGATAAAATTCAGTTAATTTGGAACGGTTTTTCAATTACAGATGAAAGACTTGCAACAATGGAATTTACAAAACCATATCTTAACAACAGAATGCTTATTGTTGTTCCTGAAGGCTCTGATATTAAGGCAAAGACCGACCTTGCAGGTAAGAATGTTGGTGTTCAGGATGGTTCATCTGCTGTAGATGCTATTGAAAGTGATGAAATACATACACAGTTTGCTTCAATGCCAACTTATGATACTAATCTTTTAGCTCTTGCTGACCTTGAGATAGGCAGAGTTGATGCAGTTGTTATTGATGAGGTAGTTGTTAAGGATTATATTTCAAAAAATACTGATAAGAAGTTTGTTTTACTTGATGATGACTTTGGTTCAGAGGAATATGGCATTGCTGCTAAGAAGGGCAACACTGAGTTAATTGACAAGCTTCAGACAGCTCTTGATGAATTATCAGCTGATGGTACTGCTGCTAAAATTTCTGAAAAGTGGTTTGGTGAAGATATAGTAGTTAAGAATAACTAATAAAATTAGTGACGGGGCTGGCAATACAGCCCCTTTTCTTTGTTTGTTGTGAGGAGATAAATTATGGATTATTTTACTAGAGCAATGCTTTGGATATATTATATTGTTCCACAAATGTTGGTAGGATGTAAGCTTACTGTAAAACTGTTTTTGGTTACAATTATTTTATCTATTCCTTTAGGCTTGATACTAACATTTTTATATACAGGTAAAAATAAAATAATAAGGCTGATAGTGGGCTTTTATATCCTTATAATGAGAGGAACACCTTTGCTTTTACAGATTTTCTTTGTTTACTTTGGTTTGCCTTTTATTCCTAAGATTGGTCAGTATCTTGTTATAAGTGATAGATTTACAGCAGGTGCCATTGCTTTTATACTTAATTATGCTGCTTACTTTGCTGAAATTTTCAGAGGAGGTATATTGTCTGTAGATAAGGGACAGTATGAGGCTGCAAAGGTACTTGGTATAAGTGATATGCAGACTAAGTTTAAAATAGTTATGCCCCAAATGTTCAGGATTTCATTGCCTGCTGTGGCTAATGAAACTATTATCCTTTTAAAGGATACGGCTTTAATTACTACCTTAGGCTTAACTGATTTGTTAAAGGTAACAAATAATATAGTAAATAGAACAACAGAAGTTTATGCTTATGCTGTTGCAGCTGCATTTTATCTTGTTTTAAGCTATTTATTATCTATGTTATTTAAGAAGCTTGAAAAGAAAGCTGCATTTTAGAGAGGAGGGTTAAGTATGTATGAAATAGAGGCAAAAAATGTTTATAAAAGCTTTGGTGATCTTGAAGTATTAAAGGGTGTAAGTCTTAGTGTTTCAAAGGGTGAGGTTGTTGCCATACTTGGTCCTTCAGGCTCGGGCAAAAGTACTTTTTTAAGATGTCTGATTGATTTGGAAAGGGTTAATGACGGTGATATAAGCATTGCAGGAGAACAATTATGTAAGGAGGGTAAATACCCACATAATAAAGAAAAAACAAGAATTTTATCAAAAGCAGGTATGGTTTTTCAGCACTTTAATTTATTCCCTCATATGACTATTAAGAAAAATCTTATGTGTGCACCAATGCTTAACAGGCAGGGCGGTAAGGCTGAATTAGAGACTATGGCTGTTGAAATGCTTAAAAAGGTAGGTCTTGAGGATAAGCTTAATGTTATGCCCTCAACTCTTTCAGGAGGACAAAAACAGAGAGTAGCCATTGCAAGAGCATTAATGAGAAATCCTGAAATTATACTTTTTGATGAACCTACATCAGCTCTTGATCCGGAGCTTACGGGAGAGGTTTTAAATGTTATTGCAGACCTTGCCAAGGAGGGAATTACAATGGTTATTGTAACTCATGAAATGGGCTTTGCAAAAGAGGTTGCCGATAAGGTAGTGTTTATGTATGAGGGCGTTGTTCTTGAGGAGAATACTCCGGAGGTTATATTTAATAATCCTGCAAATGAAAGAACAAGGTCATTTATACAGTCAGTATTGAAGTAAAAAGTTATGAGTAAGTACAGAAATTGTTTTCTTCTGTTTTTAGCTGCCTTTGTATGGGGTGTTGCTTTTGTTTCTCAGTCAAAGGGAATGGAATATATGAAGCCCTTTACATTTACCGCAAGCAGAAATATTCTGGCTGTCATTGCACTTATGCCTATTATATTATACAGAAGAAAAAAAGATAATAACAAGATTATAAGTTGGAGAACAACCATTATTGCAGGTATTTTATGCGGTATTGCTTTAACGGCAGGAAGTCTTTTTCAGCAATATGGTATTGTTACTACAAGTGTAGGTAAGGCTGGATTTATTACAACACTTTATATTATTTTTACTCCGATTTTGAGCATATTTATTGGTAAAAAAGCACCTTTTATTGTATGGATAAGTGCAGTAATTGCTGCTATAGGTATGTATCTTTTGTGTATGAACGAAAGCTTTACAATAAGCAAAGGTGACATAATGGTGTTTTTGTGTGCCATTGCCTTTTCAATACATATTTTGACCGTTGATTATTTTTCACCTAAAACAGACGGTGTTATAATTTCAGCTATACAGTTTTTTGTATGCTTTGTGATTTGTGCAGTGCTTTCTATTATTTTTGATAAACCAAGTATTGAACAGATTAAAATGGGTATTGTTCCTATACTTTATGCTGGATTTATATCAAGCGGTGTAGGATATACATTACAGATAGTAGGGCAGAAGGGTGTTAGTCCTACTACTGCTGCCATTATTTTAAGCCTTGAATCTGTTATAGCAGCTATTGCAGGTGTGACAGCTTATAGATTTGGATTTTTGGCAACAGACCAAAGTTTAAGTTCCAGACAGATTTTAGGGTGTGTAATAGTTTTTACGGCAGTTATACTTGTGCAGCTTCCTATTGGAAAAAATAATATAAACTAATTTAATGCAGGTATATCAAATGTGATATGCCTGTTTTTTATTAAATATGGAGATATTATACAAGAAAAATTTAATTAAATATATTAAAATAAAAGGTATAGGAGGTGTTTATTTGAAAAAGGAAATACGAAAGATTTTTTATGATGAGGAACTGGAGATTGAAGCCTATAGTTTTGAAGGAGTTATACAGGCATTTCCAAATCATTTTCATAACCATTATGTCATTGGGCTAATAGAGGAGGGAGAGAGATGTTTATATTGTAAAAATCGTGAGTACATTGTGGGAAAGGATTGTATTTTATTGTTTAATCCCAATGATAATCATGGCTGTATTCAAAATGACGGTGGTACTTTAAATTACAGAGGGTTGAACATAACAAAAAATACAATGCTGAATTTGACGGAAGAAATTACAGGTGTAAGACAAACTGTTTGTTTTTTTGAAAATGTAATTTATAATAATGAATTAAAATATTATATTAAGCAATTACATCAAATGATTATGAAAGATTCAAGAGAGTTTGAAAAGGAGGAAATACTGCTTTTTCTTATTTCTTTACTTATAAAGCAATATGGACAACCTTTTGCTGATAATATTCCTGAATGTAGAAAAGAAATTGATTTAGCTTGCAATTTTATGGAACAGCATTTTGATGAACATATATCCTTAAAGCAGTTATGTCAATGCAGTAATATAAGTAAATCAACTTTATTGCGTGCTTTTACAAAATCTAAAGGAGTTACTCCTTACCGTTATTTGCAGACAATACGCATAAATAAGGCAAAAGAGTTTTTGGAAAAGGGGATTTCTACTTCTGATGCTGCACAATTAACAGGATTTTCGGACCAAAGTCATTTTACTAATTTTTTTAATATGTTTATAGGAATATCTCCTGCTGCTTATAGGAACATATTTTTAGGAAAGGAAACTAATAATGGAGAATAAAAAAGTACTTGGGCATATAGCGGCATTTATTACGATTTTAATATGGGGAACAACCTTTATATCTACAAAAATACTCCTTAATGATTTTAAGCCTTTAGAGATATTGTTTTTCAGGTTTGTTATAGGATTTGCAGCATTGGAAATTATTTATCCGAAACGATTTAATATAAAAGGTGTAAGACAGGAGATGTCTTTTGCGGCAGCAGGCTTATGCGGTATTTGTTTGTATTATCTTTTGGAGAATGTTGCTTTAACATATACTCTTGCATCAAATGTGGGGGTTATCATTTCTGCCGCACCTTTATTTACAGCTATATTAGCTCATATTTTTTTTAAAGGTGAGGAAAGATTGAGTCCTTGTTTTATATTTGGATTTATTACAGCAATGATAGGTATATGTTTAATTGGCTTTAACGGTAAAAATTTGGAAGTTAAGCCTGTTGGTGATATATTGGCATTGATTGCGGCTTTAGTTTGGGCATTATATTCTTTGCTTACTAAAAAAATAAGCAGTTATGGTTATAATACTATTCAGGCAACAAGAAGAATTTTTATGTATGGGATTATATTTATGTTGCCTTTGCTTTTTATTTTTGATTTTGAATGGAATTTTGTAAGATTTATAAAGCCTGTGAATTTTGTGAATTTATTTTTTTTAGGTTTAGGTGCATCTGCATTGTGTTTTGTTACGTGGAATTATGCAGTTAAAATTTTAGGGGCAGTAAAGACCAGTGTATATATTTATGTTGTTCCTGTTATTACTATTGTAACTTCTGTTATTGTTTTAAGTGAAAAGATAACGGTTATAACGATAATCGGTACAGCTTTGACATTAATTGGTCTGTTTATTTCAGAGGGCAGAGAAAAATAAAATATGTTATGGTGATATGAAGGAGGTTATGCTTATTATAAGCTAACCTCTTTTTTTACAGTGAATTAACATTTTTTATACCTTATAACGGTAGAGCTGTTTATTTTGATATGATACTATATCCGAAGCTGGTATATTAAAAAACGGAAGGGAGAATGTTATGTTAAAAAATAAAAGACTTTTTCTTTTGGATATTGATGGTACTGTGTGCATAGGAAAAAATATTATAGAAGGAGCAAGGGAATTTTTAAGTGAAATTAAAAACAGGAAGGGTAAGTTTGTGTTTATTACCAACAATACAACTAAAAGTATTGAACAATATATTGGTTTATTTGACGAATTGGGTATTGAAACAGACAGCAGTAATTTTATAACCGCTTCTTATGTTACAGTAAAATATTTAAAGGAAAGGTACAGTGGAAAATTAATTTATGTTCTTGGTACAAAATCTTTTATAGACGAACTTGTTAAAAATGATATTACTGTTACAACAAATTGTAATGATGAAAATATTGATTGTGTACTTGTTGCGTATAATGATGAGCTTACATATAAAGGAATAAGGGACACCTGTAAAATATTAAGCACTAAAGAGGTTGATTACATTGCAACAAATCCTGATTTGGTTTGTCCTATTGAATTTGGTTTTGTACCTGATTGCGGTTCAATTTGTGAAATAATTGGCAATGCAGTTAATAAAACTCCCTGTTTTATAGGCAAGCCTGAAACTGCCATGATAGACTGGGCACTAAAAATAAACAATTTTTCGAAAGATGAAACTCTTGTTGTAGGGGACAGGCTGTATACGGATATTTTATGCGGATATAAGGCAGAGATTGAAACTGCTCTTGTGCTGACCGGAGAGGCTTCAATAAATGATGCGGATAAATATAATTACAGGCCTGATTATATATTTAATTCCATTAAGGATTTGTACGATGAATGGAAATAGCTGAAAATTTTACAAAAAATTTTTGACGATTTAACGATATATGTATTTTATATTTTACATTTAAAATATAAAATACAGTTGAAATATATAAACTTTTTAGGAGGACAAAAATGAAAAAGTACTTAAAAAAATTAATGGCAATGTCGTTAGCTGCAGTCAGCATTATGTCTGTTATGACAGGCTGTGGCTCTAATGGAAATGCAGAGGAAGGTCAGTCAGCTTCAGGAGAAAAGACAGTTATTGAATACTGGCATTGTAATGCTGAAAACCAGGGCGGTTTAACTGTAGATGAATTAGTTAAGAATTTCAATGAAAGTAATGACCATATAGAAGTTGTGGCAAAATATAATCCTGATATGTATAAGGGTCTTATGCAAAATCTCCAGGCAGAAGCTGCAACAGGTAATACACCTGCCATTGTACAGATTGGCTGGGCATTTTTAGATTATTTCTCAAACAATTTTTCTTACATAGAGCCACAGGAGGCTATTAATAAATTCGATTCTGAGGATGCCACATTCCTTCAGGATAAGTTCCTTCCAAATATTCTTGAGCTTGCCGTTAATACAGAGGGAAGTCAGGTTGGTATTCCTTATTCCTTAAGTACACCGGTTCTTTATATAAACAGAGATATTTTAAGAGAGGCAGGTCTTTCAGAAGAAGGTCCTAAAACTTGGGACGAGGTAAAGACATTTGCTAATACAATTAAAGAGAAAACCGGTAAGTATGGCTTTTATATGCAGGAACCTGCCGACTTTTGGGCACAGCAGGGTATTATTGAAAGCAATGGTGCAAGTATGATAACAATTGAAAACGGTAAGACCAAGGCGACATTTGCTTCTGCTGAAGGTATTGAAGCTATGCAGCTTGTAGCCGATATGATTAAGGATGGTTCAGCCTTACACGTTTCTTGGGATGAAGGCTGTCAGAGCTTTATTGACGGTAACTGTGGAATGCTTTATACAACCATTGCAAGAAGGGCCTCAGTACAGAAGGGAGCTCAGTTTGATGCTGCTACCGTAAAATCTCCTTTATGGGGTGACAAGGAAAGAAAAGTACCTGCAGGAGGCTGTTTCCTTGCAATTACTGCTCAGGAGGATGAACAGATTAAGGCAGCTTGGGAATTTGAAAAATACTTATATAGTGTGGAATCTATGGCGGCATGGACCGAGGGTACAGGCTATGTTCCTCCCAGAAATGATGTTGCGGACGCAGAAAACGGTCTTAAAACTTTCTTAGCTGAAAATGAAATGATGAATGCGGCCATTGATCAGATGGATGGTGTTGTGTCATGGACAGCTTTTCCGGGTGACGCAGGCTTGCAGGCAGAACAGATGCTTCTTGATATGAGGGATAAGATTTTCGGTGGTCAGATTTCTGCTGAAGAGGGAATGAAGAGTACACAGGATGCAATTAATGAAATTCTTACTGCACAGCAGTAATTAATTATAAAGTCAGTATCCTTAATAATATTGGGGATACTGATATTTTTTGGAGGTGAATGAGATTGAACTTTAAAGATAAAAAGCAAAGTATACTTGGTTATGCTTTCTTATTACCGTCACTCTTGGTTTTTGCGGTATTTATGTTTTATCCGCTTTTTTATACATTTTATTTAAGCTTTTTTGATTGGAATATGGTAAAGCCGGTAAAGGAATTTGTGGGACTTGCTAATTATATAGCGGTATTAAAGGACCCTGTTACATGGAAAATATTTGGCAATACGGTTTTATACTTAGTCATTCTTCTAGGTTTTAACTTTGTAATGCCTTATATTTTATCCTTTATACTTTCAAATATTATTAAAAAGGGGCAGGGTTTTTACAAGGCAGTATTCTTTTTACCAAGTGTTATTTCTTTAGTAGTAGGTTCTATTCTTTACATTTGGATACTTAACCCTATTTCCGGTCCGGTGGCTATTATAGCAAAATTCTTAGGCTTATCAATACCGTTTTGGTCAAAAACAGAAGGCTGGGTTATTGCCGTACTTTGTATAATCACTACATGGAAAACTTTTGGTTATAACTTTATAATTATACTTGCAGGTGTGTCAGGTGTGTCAACAGAGGTTATTGAGGCAGCACGTCTTGATAATGTGCCGATGTGGAAAATATTTAAGGATATTGTTGTTCCTATGAGTTCGGCAACGGGCATATATGTATTTATTACTACTATTGTTCAGGGACTTCAGTATGTATTTACGCCGATAAAGGTTGTAACACAGGGCGGACCTAATTATGCCAGTTCTAATATGATTTATATGTCATATCATGAGGCATTTACATTATACCGTACAGGTACATCTTCTGCTGTTTCCGTAATGACAATGCTGCTCTTCATTATACTGTTAATTCTGGAATTTAAATTTGTTGAGAAGGGAGTATATTATGAAAACTAGAGATTTACAGCTTGGCTGGCATGCACTTTTGGTTGTTATAGTGTTTTTAATGCTTATTCCCATAGTATTTGCCATATCAAATTCATTTAAAACTTTACAGGATGCTTATAATACGGTATTTCAGGTTATACCTTTAAGTCCTACTATACAGAATTATGTTCATGTATTTCAAAAGCTTCCCTTTGTGCGTATAACAATAAATACTTTTCTTATTGCGTCCACAGTTACACTTTTTAAAACCTTAACAAGTGTATTTGCCGCATACTCCTTTGTATATTTTGATTTTAAGGGTAAGGGGGTATTATATTTTGTTATGCTTAGTACGATGTTTATTCCATTTACGGTTACAATGATACCTAATTATCTTATGATTTCAAAAATCGGTCTTAGGGACAATATATGGGGTGTTGCTTTACCTCAGCTTGCTGATGTACTTGGTATTTTTCTTCTCCGTCAGTCAATGCGTGGTATTCCAAAGGCACTTATTGAGGCTGCAAGACTTGATAATATTAAGCACTTAAAGATAATGAGAGATATTATTATTCCTCTTGTAAGACCTTCAATTATTTCAACAGGAATAATTTTCTTCATTAATTCATGGAATGAATATGTATGGCCTGTACTTATATTAAAGAGCAAGGAAAATTATACCCTTTCTCTTGCACTTCAGATGTATATTAGTGCCGAGGGAGGTACAGAATTTACTATTGCTATGGCTGTGTCTGTAATGACTATGATTATTCCATTAGTGCTTTACATTATATTCCAGCGTTATATTATTAATACTTTTGCAATGTCAGGTATAAAGGGTTAAATAGGAGGAGCTATGAAAAATATAGTATTTGAAAATGTCGTAAAGGCTTATGACAAAAATGTTATTGTTAAAAATCTGAATATGGAAATTAAGGAAGGGGAAAGACTTATACTTCTTGGACCGTCAGGCTGCGGTAAATCTACAACTCTCAGGATGATTGCCGGTTTTGAAAAACTTACATCAGGTAAATTACATATGAATGGAAAAGTTGTAAATGATGTACCTTGCGGTGACAGGGGAGTTTCAATGGTTTTCCAGAACTATGCACTTTTTCCTCATATGACTGTAAGAGATAATATTATATATGGCTTAAAGGCTCATAAAATGAATTCTAAAGAAATTGAAAGCAGATTAGAAGAGGTTCTTGCAATGCTTGAATTAAAGGGACTTGAGGACAGGAAGCCAAAGGATTTATCAGGAGGTCAGCGTCAGAGAGTTGCCCTTGCGAGAGCTGTTGTTAAACGTTCCGATTATTTCCTTTTAGACGAGCCTCTTTCAAATCTTGATGCACAGTTAAGGTTAAGAGCCAGAAAGGAGCTTGTTAAAATACACGAAATTTATAATCAGACTTTGGTTTATGTAACCCATGACCAAATTGAAGCAATGACTGTTGGTCAGAGAGTTGCCATTATGTATAAGGGAAAAATGGAAATGCTTGATGTTCCGTCAAATGTATATAACAGACCTGCAAGTATTTTTTGTGCCCGTTTTATAGGCTCGCCATCTATGAATATTGTTGATGTTGATTATAATGCAGGTATACTTAGGCTTGGAAATCAGGAAATACAGCTTCCAGATATGTGGAATAAAATTGTAAGCAAGCATGGAAAAGATAAGCTTTGTATCGGTGTTCGTCCGGAGCACGTTGTGTTAAGCCGTCAAAAACAGGATTATTCAATAGAGGGTCTTGTTAAGTATGTTGAGGATTATGGTAATAACTATGGTGTTTATGTTCAGGTCAGGGGTGACAAAAATGAATTAATTGCCATAGCCGGCGAAAATATTCCGGCTCAGGGTGAAACCGTATACATAAATGTTGGTTTTGATAAAATTCATTTATTTGACAGAGAGACTGAAAAGTCTCTTGGTTATCCTGTTGAACTTGATAATGTGAAGGCTGAAGTTCCTGACAGTCTTACCTCTGAATAGGAGTGAAAAGATATGGCATTATTTATAAGTACAAATATGTACGGCTTAGGAAAGCTTAAAAATATAAAAAATTTCGTAAATATATACGGTGATAAGGTTGGATTTGAAATATTTCCTCTATTCCACAAGGAGGGATATGAAGATGAGCTTAAAATGCAAATCTTTAGTCTGCAAAAAACAGCAGTGAGTTTTCATGGTCCTTATTATTGTGCGGAGCACTCTGCGCCAAAGGGGAGTGAAGAATATGAAAAAACAATGGATATGGTAAAAACCACATTGGAGTACTGTAAGCTTTTAAACAGCCGATATATGGTTTTTCATCACAACAACTGTAAAGTAAGGGATGATAAAAAAGCAGAAATGATTAAAATAGCCTGTGACAATTACAGAGAAATTAATGAAATGTTTGCTCCATATAATATTCCTGTTGTGGTTGAAAATGCAGGTGTTACAGACAGAGGAAATATGCTTTTGGACCAAAACCAGTTTATAGAGCTTTGTAAAAAGGAAGGGTATAAGGTGCTTATAGACATTGGTCATGCAAATGCCAACGGCTGGGATTTATACTATGTAATGGAAATGCTTAGGGAACAGATTGTTGCATATCATTTGCATAACAATGACGGAGTTCATGACAGTCATTTAAGAATTCATAATGGTACTATAGACTTTGAAAAATTTATGAGAGATGCACTTACTCTTACGCCTTCTGTTGAGTTTATACTGGAGTACTGTATGGAAACTGCTGACGATATTGAAGGAATAAAGGCTGATATTGAAGAAATTCTTGCAAAGGCAAAATAAAGAAAACAGTCCCAAGCTTTGGCTTAGGGACTGTTTTCTGCTTATGTATATTTTATTAATTATTAGAAGTCGACTTCAGTACCATAGTATATGCAAGTAAACAATCTTTCCATAACCTCAGGAGTAATTTCTCTTGGGTTAGAACCTGTACAGGCATCGCCAACTGCATTCTTGGAAATTTCAGCAATCTTTTCTTTAAATTCTTCTTCAATAATGCCAAATTCCTTAAGAGTCTTAGGAATGTTCATCTGCTTATTCATATCATCAATCTTATCACAAAGAGCCTGAACACATTCTGCATCAGTACCATCAATACCAATACTTCTTGCAATATCAGCATATCTTGCTTCTGCACATTTAGCATTGTATTTGATTACATAAGGAAGATACATGGCGTTAGCACAGCCGTGAGTAATATGACCTGTTGAGAATACAGCACCTGTCTTATGAGCCATAGAGTGAACAATACCTAATAATGCATTACTAAATGCCTGACCTGCAAGGCACTGTGCGTAGTGCATCTGTTCTCTTGCTTCCATATCACCATTGTAAGAATTAATAAGATACATATTAACCATTTGAATAGCCTTAATAGCTAATGGGTCGGTAAATGGTGAATTAAGAGTTGATACATAAGCCTCAATAGCGTGAGTAAGTGCATCCATACCTGTATAAGCAACTAACTTAGGAGGCATTGTTTCAGCTAAAGCAGGATCAACAATAGCAATATCAGGAGTGATATTAAAGTCAGCTAACGGATACTTAATACCCTTTGAATAATCTGTAATAACAGAGAAAGCTGTAACTTCTGTTGCAGTACCTGATGTGGAAGGAATAGCAATAAATTTAGCTTTTTGTCTTAATTCAGGGAAGCTGAAAGGAGTAATTAACTGTTCAAATGTACAGTCAGGGTATTCATAAAATGCCCACATAGCTTTTGCAGCATCAATAGGAGAACCGCCGCCTATTGCAACAATCCAATCAGGCTCAAATTCTCTCATTGCAGCAGCACCTTTCATAACTGTTTCAACAGATGGGTCAGGTTCAACACCTTCAAAAAGCTGAACTTCCATACCTGCTGATTTAAGGTTATCAACAACCTTATCAAGAAATCCAAATCTCTTCATTGAGCCACCACCAACGACTACTATTGCTTTCTTACCTTTAACAGTCTTTAAAACTTCAAGGGCATCCTTGCCATAGTATAAATCTCTGGGTAAAGTAAATCTCATCATAAAGCATACCTCCAATTAATAAAAAAATTGTTAATCTTTTAACAATATCTATTATAACATAGGAATTATGAAAAATCAATAGAAAAAGATAAATTTTACAAATGTTTTTATTGCAATTTATCTACATAAAAGTTATAATATTTTTACGTTGTATAAATTTATGTTTATTTCATCAGAGGTGAAATAAACATAAATTTTAATTCAAAAGCATTTTGCGCTCGCACAAAGTTTGTCAGTTATATTATTGGAAATAATATAACTGACAACGACTGAGATGTTTGCATAGAAAGATTTATCGGACAGTCCGAAGGATTGGCTTTCAGCTTTAGATGAAAGTGCTGATAAGTTTTGTGTCTATTCAGAACTTTTGCTAACGCAAAAACAATGCTACATCTTGTCGGATACTTCTTCCGATTTAATAATGGCAAAACTTTTACGTCTGTTTAGTACGGATAATTATACAAAATTTACAAGTAGCTTAATATCTTAGCTTTTATAAGATATTTTGATAGACATAAATTTAATTCAACAATACAAAATATATTTATTGGTTTGGAGGTAGAAATGAACAAACTTATTCAGTTTAAAAACATAGTTAAAGAATTTGACGGACAAATAGTTTTAAAGGGTATTAACCTTGATATATACGAGAATGAATTTGTTACTTTGCTTGGTCCAAGCGGATGCGGTAAAACCACACTTCTTAGAATTTTAGGCGGATTCCTTAGTCAGAATGAAGGTAGCATTTTTTTTGATGGAAAGGATATTTCTGATTTGCCGCCATACAAAAGAGAACTGAATACAGTATTCCAAAAGTACGCTCTTTTTCCTCACCTTAATGTTTATGATAATATTGCTTTTGGTCTTAAACTAAAAAAAGAGCCAAAGGATATTATTGAACAGAAAGTTATGAGAATGCTTAAGCTTGTTGGACTTGAAGATTTCGGCAAGAGAAGTGTTTCTGAAATGTCGGGTGGTCAGCAGCAGAGAGTTGCCATTGCAAGAGCTCTTGTGAATGAGCCTAAGGTGCTTTTACTTGACGAACCTTTAGGTGCTCTTGATTTAAAGCTTAGAAAGGAAATGCAAAGAGAACTTAAAAAAATACAAAAAGAAGTAGGAATTACTTTTATTTTTGTAACCCATGACCAGGAAGAAGCATTAACTATGTCTGATAAGATTGTAGTTATGAAGGACGGAGAAATTCAGCAGGTAGGTACTCCAACTGATATATATAATGAGCCTGTTAATAGGTATGTTGCTAACTTTGTTGGTGAAAGCAATATTATTGAAGGAATTATGAGAGATGATTATAAGGTTGCTTTTAATGGTAAGCTTTTTGAATGTGTTGATTTTGGATTTGACAAGAATGAGAGAGTTGATGTAGTTATAAGACCTGAGGATATTGACATAGTATCTGTAAGTGAAGGTAAGATAACAGGTAAGGTTAAGTCTGTTTTATTTAAAGGCGTTCATTATGAAACAATAGTTGAGGTAAGGTCAGGTACCAGTATTACCGTTAAAATGAGGGTTGATGATGTTGAGCCTGAAATTAATGAGTCTGCTGACGAGGCAATGACAGCTAATGATTTTTACCTTGATATAAGTGATGTTGAAGAGGAGCTTACAAGAGCTGATATTATTGCAAGAGCTAATGCACAGGCATGGAAAACCTCTGATGAAAGCCAGCTTGTGTCAATTACTAAGGTAGACTATGAAATTTTACCTGAAAAGGGCAGTTATCCTGTTACATTTGCTACTTCTGCAGGTACAATGAAAACTGTTCAGGCTATTGTTGCTGATGAAAATAAGGTTGAAGCAACTGAATATGATGAGATTATATATGCTGTTAATATTTATAAAGATATTGATGATATTAAGGAAAGTATGGCTCTTGAAACTGATCTTAAAACATGGGCTAATGCACAGGCATGGACAAAGGATGGCTCTGAAAGCATTGATATTAATGATGTAGAGTATAATTTTGACCCTGAAAATATTGTCTCTGGTACTTATTATATAACATTTAAAACTTTGGGTGCTGAGTACAAGATTGATACGACTGATAAATATGAAGTAGGAGATAGAGTAGGTCTTACATTTACTCCCGATGATTTACACATTATGTCTAAGGGAGGATTTTGATATGAAAAATTTTAGAAGTATGGTATATCCATATATTATATGGTCGGCTGTTATGATTGTAGTGCCTATGCTTATGATTATTATGTATGCCTTTACTAAAGAGGGTAATTCTGTAATGAATATTCGTTTTACTCTTGATAATTTTGCTTATTTTTTTGAGGATAAGGTTTTTATTGATGTTTTAAAACGTTCTCTTGTTATTGCAGCATTAACTACAATAATTTGTATACTTATTGGTTATCCTACTGCTTATGTTATTGCTAAAATGAAGCCTAAGTCACAAATGGTAATGGTTCTTATGATTACTTTGCCAACATGGATTAATATGCTTGTAAGAACATATGCATGGAGAGGCATACTTGATAAAGGTGGGTTGATTAATTTAATATTAGGTATGTTTGGTATTGGACCTGTTAAGCTGCTTGAAACTACATTTGCTGTAGTTTTGGGTATGGTTTATAATTTTATACCTTTTATGATTTTGCAGATTTACACTTCTTTAAGCAAAATGGACGAAAGTTATTTAGAGGCGGCAAACGATTTAGGTGCAAATAAGGTGCAGGCATTTTTTAAAGTAACATTACCTCTTTCTGTTCCGGGAATTATAAGTGGCATTACCCTTGTATTTTTACCTGCTGTATCAAGTTTCTTTATTCCTAAGCTTTTGGGAGGCGGACAGTATGTTCTTATCGGTAATGTTATTGAAACTCAGTTCCTGACTACAGGTAACTGGGGTTTTGGAAGTGCTATTTCTCTTATAATGGCTATAATAATTATAATAGCTATGTATATTGCAAGACGTATAGATAAGCGTATCTCAGTAAAAGGAGGTAATGCTTGATGAATAATAAAAAGGAAAGACACATATTTTCAAAGCTGCTTATAGGTATGATAATGTTTTTTTTCTATCTACCTATTGTTTATACAGTGATTTTTTCTTTTAATTCTTCAAAATCACTGAGCAAGTTCAGCGGTTTTTCATTACAGTGGTATGAAAAGCTGTTTAGCAATTCGGATATGATGGATTCAATATTTTATACAATTATCATTGCTGTTCTTGCTACGGTTATTTCTACCATAGTTGGTACAATTACTGCAATAGGTCTGTCAAAGTCCAACAGGGTTTTAAGGGGTATAGTTGAACAGATAAATGATTTGCCTATTATGAATCCTGACATTGTAACTGCAATAGGATTGCTTATGTTTTTCAGTTCACTTGCGATTAAAAAGGGTTTTATTACTCTTTTGCTGGCTCATATTATGTTTTGTATTCCTTTTGTTATTTTGAGTGTGATGCCTAAGCTAAGGTCACTTGACCCCAATATTCTTGATGCAGCTCTTGATTTAGGCTGTACTCCAAGACAGGCACTTACTAAAGTAATTGTACCTCAGATTACATCCGGTATTATGGCAGGGGCTTTAATTGCTTTTACAATGAGCTTTGACGATTTTGTTATTTCTTACTTCGTAACGGGCAATGGTGTAAATAATATTTCGATTATGATTTATACTATGGCTAAAAGGGTTAATCCGACTATTAACGCTGTTTCTACATTGATTATTGTTATAATTACTGTATTTTTAATTATTGCCAATATGGCACCGATTATAAAAGAAAAAAATTTAAAAAGGGAGAAAATATGTAAATGAAAAAATTAATTGCTTTATTATTAGGTTCTGCTCTGGTTTTAACAGGCTGTGGCGGTAGTGGCACAACAACTGAGGAAGCTGTTGAAAAGTATGGTTCTGCTACACTTAAATTTTATAACTGGGGCGAATATATTGGTGACGATGTTATTTCTAATTTTGAAAAGGAATATGGTGTTGATGTAATATCAGAGTATTTTGATTCTAATGAAGCAATGTATACAAAGCTTCAGGCAGGAGATACCTATGATGTTCTTGTACCTTCTGACTATATGATTGAAAGACTTCTTAATGAGGATATGTTACAGCCTATTGACAAGAGTGTTGTTACAAATTTAGGTAATCTTGCAGAAGGTGTTAAAAACCTAGATTATGACCCTGATAATACTTATTCAGTACCTTATTTCTGGGGTAATGTTGGTCTTGTGTATAACAAGAATAATGTTTCAATAGAGGACCTTGAAAATGAGGGCTACAATATACTTAAAAATCAGAAGTATAAGGGAGAAATTTATATTTATGATTCTCAGAGAGATGCCTTTATGGTAGCTTTGAAGGCTCTTGGGTACTCTATGAATACTGAAAATGAAAATGAAATAAATGCTGCCTATGAGTGGTTAAAAGAAGTAAATGCAACAATGGAGCCTTCTTATGTAACTGATGAGGTTATTGACGCTATGGCAAATGGCAACAAGGATATTGCTGTTGTTTACAGCGGGGATGCTGCTTATATTTTATCAGAAAATGAGGATATGGGATTTTTTGCTCCTAATGAGGGTACTAATATTTGGAGTGATTCTATGGTAATTCCTAAGAATGCTGAAAATCCAAAGCTTGCCAATGAATTTATTAATTATATTTTGACTTATGAGCCGTCTTATTCAAATTCGTCTACTGTTGGCTATGCATCATCAAATGCCGAGGTTCTTGCTAAAATGTCAAGTGAGGGCGGAGAGTATTTTGAAAATGAGGCTTATCTGCCAAGAACAGGATATGAAAAGGATGAAATTTTCAGAGATAATGATGTGCTGAGAGTTAAGCTTTCTGAGCTTTGGGATAAGGTAAAGGCTGAATAAATTTATCTTTAGCTTACTTTCATAAAGTAAGCTAATTTATATTTACTTTTATCGAAAAGTAACAAAAGCAAGGGGCGAATCAAAACGCCCCGAATCTTTGGAACTTTCTTTAAGAAAGTGCACATGTTTTACCTTTTTTCTAAAAGAGTTTATCTTACTATTTAGTAAGATAAACATAAATTTACCATTTTTTCGACAGATGTAAATTCCTCTGATGCTTTGGGGTATCAGAGGGCTTTTTTTTGTGTGCTAATGCTTTGCTATAGCCTGTTATATATAAATTAAACATTGTATAAAAGTATTCATTAAAATTAAAATCATTTAATAATTCCAATGCCTTTTTAAAACCGAATGTAAAGCCCTGTATCTGAGCTTCTGTTTCATAGTCTAGAATTGCTTGTTCCATTTTTAACATTATGTCTTTAAATCTTTTGTCATTCCAGTAAAGGCTGTAAACCTTTTCTTTTGCGGCTGTTAATTCTGCGGTTTCAGTATAATCGCTTAAATCGTAAAAGATTTTGCATATTTCTTTAATCATTTGGTCTGTAGTTTCCTTTGTTTTCATATTTATCTCCTGATATTGATTTTCTTATTTAATACATTGAAAATATTGCTAACGTTTGTTATAATTAAAAATATTATCTATAATTAAAAAAATATTTTATATTAATCACATTATAAACTATTTACAGCGAGTTGTCAATACAAAAAACTCACTTTAAAGAGTTTTTGTGAGTTTATATAAAAAAGTTGGTCATGATACAGTGATATTTTGGTAAATTTTAATATAAATTAATATAAATAGGAGATAAAAATGTTTTACAAAAGAGTAAAAGAAGAATGTAAAAAAAATAATACAACAATAACAGCGGTTTTAAAGAAAATAGGTGTATCTACATCTGTGACAGGGAATTGGAAAAGGGGAGAATTACCAAAATCAGATACACTAATAAAATTATCGAAAGAATTAAATGTATCTGTAGATTATTTATTAGAATTAACAAATAATCCAGATATAAACAAATAAGTTATGACTAAAAATAGAAATTTAATTTAGGGTGGAAAGCGGTAATTGGTTTTGCTGAAGGAATAAATATGGGTGAGTTTGATAAAAAAAATTATGATATTAAATTTCAGAAAGAAAATTATGACAGAATTCAAATACTTGTAAAAAAGGGTGTTAAAGATATAATTAAGGAAAAAGCCAATAGTGAAAATTTAAGTGTAAATAAATATATTATTGGCTTAATTGAAAAGGATATTAACATAAAGATAAATTAAGTTTTATATAATTTGTATAAAATAAAGGGGATATATTTTATTGAACAATAAAGAAATTTCTGCAAAAATAAAATCATTATGCAAGCAAAAAGGTATGACAGTAAAATATATGACAGAACAGCTGAATATATCAAGAAACCTGATTTATGATTTGGAGAAAAAGAATCAATATTTAAAAAGCAATACACTTGAGAAAATTGCTGTATTTTTTGATGTTTCAATGGACTTTATTGCAGGCAGAACAGATAATCCCGAAATTAACAAATAATTAATTTTGGGCAATTTTAATATTGATAGGAGTTAAGATGTTTTACGAAAGAGTTAAACAAGTGTGTAAAGAAAAAAATACAACAATAACAGCAGTGCTAAAAAAAATTGGAGTAACCACGGCATCTGTAGGAAATTGGAAAAAAGGAGCATTACCCAGTGGTCCGGTATTAAGAAAATTGTCAGAGGAATTAAATGTATCTGTAGATTATTTATTGGAATTAACAAATAATCCCGAAATTAACAAATAATATAACCTATCCGAAGAAAACGGGAGCTTGCTCACAGTTTTCGATGGATAGGTTATCAAGTCATTTTTATTCTGATACATTGTATCAGCCTTCCGTAGGAAGGTAAGTCAAGGAACTTGACTTAAAATAAAAAGACGAGATAATCTTAACTGAGGCGTTAGCCGAAGTCGTTATATACTTTACGAAAGCAAAGAGCTATGGGAAATGAAATGAGCATAGCAATAGGAACGCAGTTCCTAAATATAGATTGTTGCATTTTATTTTTGATTGATTAATTTAACATATTCTGTTATAATATAGCAGGTAAAAATAATTTGAACGGGGGATAATAAAATGCCAGAAAAAATTATAGCTATTGATGCTATGGGCGGTGACAATGCTCCTATTGAAACTGTTAAGGGTGTTGTGGCTGCAAGCAAGATTGTTAAGTACAAGCTGGCTTTAGTGGGAAAAGAAGATATTATTAAGGCTGAATTGTCTAAATACGAATATGATAAGGACAAGATAATGGTTGTGAATGCAACTGAAATTATAGAAAACTGTGAAACTCCTACTGATGCCATTAAGCATAAGAAGGATTCTTCTATGGTTGTGGGTCTTAATATGGTTAAGGAGGGACAGGCACTTGCCTTTGTTTCAGCGGGCAATACAGGTGCTCTGCTTACAGGGGCTACAATAATTGTAGGTAGAATTAAAGGTGTTAAACGTCCTGCCTTAGGAACAATGCTGCCTACTGAGAAAAAGCGTGTTCTTATGCTTGATTCAGGCGCTAATGTAGATGCAAAGCCTGAATATTTGGTACAGTATGCTCATATGGGTTCTGTTTATATGGAGTTTGTTGAAGGCAGAAAAAATCCAAAGGTTGGTCTTATTAATATTGGAACAGAAAGAGAAAAGGGCAATGCTGTTGTTAAGGAGGCATATGGACTTCTTGAGGAAGCTAAGGGTATTAACTTTGTTGGCAATACCGAGGCAAGAGACATTACCCTTGGTGATGTTGATATTATTGTGTGTGATGCCTTTGTAGGTAATGTTATTTTAAAGGTAATGGAGGGTCTTGCACATACTGTTCTCAGAATTCTTAAAAAGAGCCTTATGTCAAGTCTGAGAACTAAAATAGGTGCGTTGCTTTCAAAGCCTGCATTTAAGAAAATGCAAAGTGATTTTTTTGAATATGCCGATATTGCAGGAGCACCATTTTTAGGTTTAAAGGGTCTTGTTGTAAAGGCTCACGGCAGTTCAGATTTTAAGGATATAGTGGGTGCGGTTAAGCAGTGTGAGAGGTTTATTGATGGTGATATTGTAAACAAAATAGCTGAAAGACTTTAAACTACTGTATTTTGTTGCAACTTGTCAGTTTAAGTTACAAAATTTTTATTAAAATTTGAAAAATGTACTTGTAAAATTTATGAATATCTAGTATATTATAATAAACAAGCAATTAATGGATTGTTTGAAAAAAAGTTAAGGAGGATTTTATAATGGAAGAAAAGATTATTTCAATTATTGCTGAAGAGTTAGGCAGAGATGAGTCTGAAATCACAGTTGATACTACTTTTGAAGAGTTAGATGCTGATTCATTAGATTTATTCCAGGTTATCAACACTTTAGAGGAAGAATTTGATGTTGAATTTGATAATGATGAGTCTGCTGATATTAAGTCAGTTGCTGATGTTGTAGCTTGCATTAAGGCTGCTCAGGAATAATATTAAAAAATTTGTTTAGTGCCGCAGCAATGCTGCGGCATAATTATTTGATTACAGGCAATAGATATATTAGCTTAATAGGTGTGGAGTATTAAGCTAAGGTATCTATTCATGGAGGGACTATGAATATTAACTATACTTTTAAGAATGAAAAATTTATTTCCACAGCACTTTCTCACAGCTCTTATGCCAATGAGCATAAAAATGAAGGTGTTGAATGTAATGAAAGGCTTGAATTTTTGGGAGATGCCATACTTGGCTTTGTAGTGGGTGAATATATTTATAAAAAGTTCAGCCTTTGGCCGGAAGGCAAGCTTACTAAGCTAAGAGCCAGCGTTGTGTGTGAAACCATGCTTAGTAAAAAAGGAAGGGAAATGGGAATTAATAATGCTTTGAAGCTTGGAAAGGGAGAAGAACATACAGGCGGCAGAGAGAGAAATTCTATTATTGCTGATGCTGTTGAATCTGTTATTGGTGCTATTTATCTTGATGGCGGTATGGAACCGGCAAGAAAGTTTATACTGGATATGCTTGTTAATGAAATTGCAGAAATTTCAAGCACTGTTCATATACTTGATGCAAAAACTACTTTACAGGAAATTATACAGAGAAATAGTCAGGAACCTATTGAGTATAAAATAGTTGGCGAAAGCGGCCCTGCTCATTGCAAGTCATTTTCTGTTGAGGTTCGTCATAAAAATAAAATTCTAGGCAGGGGAAACGGTCACAGCAAAAAGGAAGCTGAGCAAAGAGCTGCTATGGAGGCTATTGAATTGTTAAATGATAATATGTAGAAAATTCTTTTTAATGAGGATTACAGGCTGCCTTTTTTAGGCAGCCTGTAATTTTTTACAATTCGGCAAGTCTTTCAATAGCTACATATATCTGTGAAATCTGGTACCATGTTGCCAAATTTACCACACCTGTTTGTGGAAGATTGAATATTTTCTGGAATGCACTTACGGCATCTGCTGTTGATTGACCGTAAATTCCGTCTACTTTAAGCTTAGGTATTGCTGAATAGGTATCGGAAATGGTATTAAGCTGACTTTGTATTGTTCTTACATCATTTCCTGTTGAACCTATTGTGAGTTCTTCTCCCGGATAGCTTAATGGCACTCCCTGTACTTTTTCTGCTGTATCTATAAAAATATCATCACCATAAAAATATCTTAATATTTCAATAGCTGAATAACCCTGTTGGGCAAGTTCCTCGCTTCCCCATTGCGTCATCCAACCGGGACAGGTTACCTGTCTGCCGTCACAGTATTGTGCAAATAAGGGCTGTCTTTGACCTTCCCGTCTTAAAAAGTTTGTGAACATTTCGTCTACTATTTCACTTATATTTTCATATATTGTTCTGCCCAGACTAAATGACTGGTCATATCTGGTTGAATTAGTTATTGTGAAATTATATCCTTTGTTTCTGTACCATTCAGTAAATACTCTGTTAAGTACAAATGACTGTATTGCAAGAACATTTGCTCTTATTGCTGCATCGGACCATGTGGAGTATATTTCTGATGAAGCTACATTTTTAATATAATCTTTATATGGTATATAGTAAGTCTGACCTCCGCCTGAAGGAACACCGTCCTTTACTACTATATATTCAGGTATAACAACTCTGTCTAAGACAACAAAGCCTGTTTCCTCGGGTATAGGCTTTACCTCCTCCTCGGGTTCCTTTTCCGGATAATCACCCCACAATACAGGCGGGGGAACATTAATTACACTCTGCCCGCTGCCCGGAGTCATTAAAACTCTTTGCAATGCTACAGCATCAGCAAATACCTGTACGCCGTTAATTGTAACATCTCTGTATCCATCGGCGGTTATTGTCAGATCATATGTTGAATAGGGCTGTGGCTCATTTTGCTCAAGAGAGTATTCCAAAGGCGGTGTTTCAAGAGAAACTCTTATGGTTTGACCTGAATTATCAGTATAAAGGTCATATAACACCTCTCCGTCCTTTGTTATTATAACTCTTCCGCCGACAACGGGTGCCGCCTGACTTTGATCAAATAATTCAACCTGTAAATATCCTGTTGCCATTTTTACCTCCCAAAATTTATATATAATAATTCTATTCAAAAATCTTGATTAGTTTACTTAAATGTTGTATACTAATAATATAAGTGAAAGGAGTTTATGTATGGATAAATGGTTAGGTCTTGACAGCAAATTTTATAAATATGGAACTTTACTTGCGGATTTGATTATACTAACTATACTTTGGATTATATGCAGCATTCCTATTGTTACGATTGGTGCTTCAACAACTGCATTATACTATGTAACTACCCGTCAGCTTTCAAACAGGGAAGGTTATGTAACTAAGGATTTTTTTAAGAGTTTTAAACAAAACTTTTTTGAAGCAACTGCTGTTACAATTATTGTTGGAGTGTTGTTGAGTATTATTTATGTTAATCTTCGTTTTTTTAATCCGGATACAACGATTAACATAATTATATATTTAATTCAATATGTTATATTGTATGAAATTTTAATTTTTACAATTTATGTGTTTCCTGTATTGTCACGTTTTGACTTGAAACTGGGTACTTTAATCAGAACATCAATATTTATGGCCAACAGACATTTGCTTACTACTATTACTTGTGCAATTTTATTTGTTGCATTGGTTATGATTTTGAAAAACTGGGGAATACTTATTATTCTTTGTGCAGGTGTCTATGCCATACTTACATCACTTATGTTTATGAAACTTTTTAGAAAGTATGTACCTGATATGGATAAAGATAAACCGGAGGACATGGTTTAAACAGTATTTTTGATGGGGAGATAATGATGAACAGAGCTATTGGTTCAAAGGCAAATTTAAGGGATTTATCAAATCCCGAAGTAGTTGAATTCAGATCCTACATAGAGGATATTTGGAATTCGGATAATGTGAAAAGACTGGATAATTTCGAGCAGCATCACAGGACTTCAAGATTACAGCACAGTTTAAATGTTTCTTATTACAGTTTTAAAATTGCTAAGAAAATAGGGGCTGACCCTCGTATGGCGGCAAGGGCCGGACTTTTACATGATTTATACTGGTATGATTGGCATAATACCAAAACACCACAGTTGCATGCCTTTTTACATCCAAGACTGGCAGTTAAAAATGCATCCAGATTATCAGAAATATCTGACAGAGAAGCTGATGCAATACTAAAGCATATGTGGCCTTTATATCCCGGTATACCTAAGTATAAGGAATCTTATGCTGTTACATTGGCTGACAAGTATGCTGCAACTCTTGAAATTACTACACAATGGAGTAAAACATTGGGAAATATGTCAAGCAAAAAAGCAAGAAGCTCATTTATAAGAGTTAAAGCAGTGTTTAGAAAGTAATAAAGGCTTGAAAAAGTTGACAGTCTGAAGGACCTGTCATATTGAGCATTACGAAAAAAGACTCATTCCTATAAAGGTTTGAGTCTTTTCTGATTTTATAACATAATTAACGTGATAGGTGATTTTATATAACCTTATTTTTTTCTAAAAAATATATATTTTAGTATAATTAAAATAATAATTATTGAAATAATTTTAATATAAAGATTATAATTATTTTTTATACTTATTCTTATATAATTAATTATATCATTTGAAAGTATATTAACATTAGATTTTGCTTTGTCAAGTACGAATGCAGGTTCGATGTTAACAACAGATGAAGTTTCTGTTGTGATTTCAGCATCCTTTCTTGTACTGCCTGTAAGAGGAGGATATGTGTTAAATACTGATTCAAATTTTGTATATCCTTCACTGTAATTTGTATTGTTATTCATAATAAGCTCACAGGTATTGTCATAACCATATACAGTGCCATTTGCCTGAGGGTACATATTTCTGTCCCATGTATGGTCATTAGATATTTCATCGTCGGTTAAATTGTAATAATCATATCTTAAATAATTAAATCCATCGTAACTTACAGGGTCATCCCATGTAGTATCAATATGATAATAGTCATCATCTAATTTTATCATATTCCATGCGTGACCGCTGCCTTTGCTTGTGCCTGAAATCTTAATGTTTTCTATACCGCAAAGGTTAAATAAAACCTGGGCGGCAGAAGCATAGCCGTCACAAACTGCCTGACCATTTATAAGTGCTCCATAAGCTGTATAGTAATTGGGGTCATCATTTGTTTCATAATCTGCTGCATATTTACAGTTGTTTATAATATAGTTGTGAATAATGTATACTTTCATATATGGCGGCATATTTTTTGCTATGTTTGAAGCAACTATTTCACAGGACTTTTGTTCCAAATCTTTTTTCATTTGTAAAAGTGTAGAGTTATTAAAGTCATAGTTAAAATTTATTACATAACAGCTGTAATTTAATATTTTACTGTCAAGGGTAAATGTATTGCTGCTTCTGTATCCCATAAAGGCAATAGGACAAGTTTTGTTTACACTTGTGATATAGTCATTAATGGGAGTAGAACCTGTCGGCATATTTTCCGCAACAACATAAAGTTTACTTTCGTTGTAAAGCAGAGCTCTTGTAATCAGAGAAATAAATTCATCTTTGTTTTTAGCTACGTAAATTTTATTTATATCTGCATCTTGATTGCTGTATATAATACTTATTTTTGAAGAAAAGGAATTATAGCTTCCTGTATAGCCTTTATAATACATTATTAGTCTTGGGTCATAACTAAACGTATCTTTAAGAACTTTTTCAATATCTCCGCTATCAGCATTTATGACCGGAGAAAAGTTTTCAATTTCTTTTGATATTACAGACACATCATATGCATATATATTTTGGTGTATTAACAGACTGAATAACATAATAACCGGAATTAAAAACAGTTTTCTCATTTTACCTCCTATTTAAATATAGATTTTGAAAAGCAGCATTTTATAATTGTTTGTTATAAAATAACTTGCTTTTGCTATTAAATTAATTGAATAGTGTCAATTTATAATAAATATTTGTATATCATATAAAATATCATTTGTTTAAATTACAATTTGTGAAATTTTTCTCACGCTATATAAAATGCAGATATTAATAAATAGTTCCAAATTTACAAATACCCTATAAAAATTTATAATATCAATAAAAATTTTTATTTACTAATCAATGTTATTATCTCATTTTTTAAAACCAAATACAAGGGCTATTATACTTTAATATTAATGTGTGTTTATACAAGGTTGTGTTATTTACAACAAATTTTTTTTATGATATACTTAATATATTATTGTTTTATGTAGGAGGCAGTTATGAATAAGCTTAAATTAATTGCAGATGAAATAAGTAAGGTTGTAATTGGTAAGGAGAAGGTGATTAAGCTTCTTGTAGTTTCCATAACAGCAGGAGGACATATATTGCTTGAGGATATTCCGGGTGTAGGTAAGACAACTCTTGCACTTGCTTTATCCAAAACATTAGGACTTAATTATAACAGAGTTCAGTTTACGCCAGACGTAATGCCAAGTGATATTATAGGTTTTAATATGTATAATCAGAAAAATCAGTCCTTTGAATATATTGAAGGTGCTGCTGTATGTAACCTGTTCCTTGCTGATGAAATTAACAGAACATCTTCAAAAACTCAGTCAGCTCTTCTTGAACTTATGGAGGAGGGAAGGTATACTGTTGAAGGTATAACAAGAGAGCTTCCTAAACCTTTTGTTACCATTGCAACACAAAATCCTTTCGGTTCTGCCGGTACACAGCGATTACCTCAGTCACAGATTGAAAGATTTATTGTCAGAATGTCAATGGGGTATCCTGCTCCTGATGCTGAGGTTGAAATATTAAAGGGTGCTAAAAGTGATAAACTAAGCGTCCTGAACAATATTATGTCAAGCAGTGAACTTCTTGAGTGGCAGAAAATAGCCGAGGAGTGTTTTGTTAAGGACAATATTTATAAGTATATTGTAGATATTGTAAATGCTACCAGAAATAATCCTTACATAGCTATAGGTATAAGTCCGAGAGGCAGTATTGCCATATTAAAAATGGCTAAGGCTAATGCTGTGTTTAATGACAGAGATTATGTTATTCAGGAGGATGTTATTGATATTATTTCAGAAACTGCTGCCCACAGAATTGAGTTAAGTTCAGAGGGAAGGGCAAAGGGGCTTACTGAAAGACAGGTAATAGAAGGTATTGTAAAGGAAATTAAAATCAAAGGATGATATGTATGAAATATTTAAAGGTTTTAATATTTGTATTAGCCTTTGCAATTTTATTATATATGGCTGTGTTTTTTAAAAGCTATTATACGATTATGGCTGCTTTTTGTGCTGCTTTTATCATTAGTACAGATATTGTACTTTTCTTTTTGCCTCTAGGTATAATTGATGCTGAAATAAGCAGTAATAAAACAGATTATATAAAGGGTGAAAAGGGAGAAATATATATTAAGCTTAAAAACAAAAAGGCATTTCCCATATATAAAATTAAGTTTAATGTTTTGTTTAAAAATAAGTTTTATGAGGCCGGCAGTATAAATATTGAAACACCAATATCAATGCTAAAAAGTAAAATCATTAATATACCGATTGACATTGAAAAATCAGGTGTTATCACTGTTTCAATAGGTAATATTGAATACAGTGATATGTTTGGAATATTAAAAAGGCAGGTTAAGGTAAATGTGTCTTATTCAGTTATTGTTATGCCTAAAAACATTGATATTAACAAAGCAGATTTTGGAATTGCAAATTCTGATGAAATACCGGCTGTAAATGTTTATTTGAGTAATACCGGTGATATAAGCGGATATAAAGAATATGGTATTGGTGACAGAAATAATAATATTAACTGGAAGCTTTTTGCCAGAACAGACAAGCTTTATGTAAGAGAATTTGAAAGGACAAGTGCTGATGAGACTATTGTTCTTATGGATATGAATATTCAAAAGCTGGATAAGGCTATTGATATTGTATATGGCATAGGATATAAAAACGGCAGCTTTACATTGTTATGGTTACCTTGCGGCAATGAAGAGTTTGAAAGTGCCTATATTTCTGATGAGGGATCCTTAAATAATGCTATATACAGGATATATAATTCAGCACCTGAGATTGTTGAAGATAGAGGGTTAACAGAATATAAAAGGCTTTACAGAGAAAACAGAGTATTGTATGTAAGCGATAAAATGGAGTTGTTGTAATGGATAATGAGTCAGTAATAATTGAAAATAATAAAGAAGCGGGACTTAAAATTTTAAGACCATATTCCAAATGGAGAGGTGGTCTTATGGCATTGCTTATTAAAGGAATATTAAGTTTTGTATCAGCAATTATGGTTTTTAATTTAATATTTTATGGCTTTAATATTGAATGTGATTATGTATTAATGACAAAAATAATTTTTGCAGTTAGTTTTATATTTACAATATTACAGATAAATAATATTATTTTAGCATTTTCATATGTTTTTGTTGCCTTTAAAACTTATGTTTATATTTTAAATAACACTGAAGTTCTAAAAAATGGTGTAATGACAATGGCAAATCAATGTTATCCTATTATTTCAAATGCCTTAAATCTTCCTTCTGCTGATGGCTTTGACAATGTTTTGGTTGATACATATTTAACTGTTAATTCAGTTACTGGTATAGCTGCTGTTGCTATTTCAATAATTATGGTTACTATTGTAGTAAAGCTTAATTCAGGATTATTTTATGCTATAGGTATGTCTGTTGTTTTTGCAATACTCAGTTTTTTTAATTGTGAAGTTAAATATGAGTATGCAAGTATTTTGTTACTGGGATTTGTATTGGCTGTTGTTTTAAGTTTGTGCAGTGTAAAAGGTTTTAGATTAAGTGTTTTATCTTTATTATATAAGAAAAAGAGCAAAGTCTTTAAATTCAAGTCAGATTTATCATATATATTGCAAATTGCGGTTGCTGCCTGTATTATGTTCATGGTTATAAGTCAGGGCTTTAGGTTTTTTTACGGACCTGATAAGTTTAATGCAACTTTTAATGACGAATATAGCGAAAATATTAAGGTTACAGCAAGAGATATTGCTGTTATGAAATATGCGGAATATAAAAATTTTAATCTTGAAAAAAATACAAGTTTGGGACAATTGGGGTATGTAGCATATACAAAGCCAAATTTTAAAAATATAATTTTTAGGTTTGTAACTGAGCCTGTGACCGAGGGTAAGCTTTATTTTACAAGCTTTGTAGGTCAGGATTACAAATTCAGATACAATAACTGGACTGAGTCGCAAGATAATAATAGTGTTATGATTAATACACTTAAAGATGCCAATGCTTTTGAAAAGAAATTTGAGATTTATACAGGTGAGCATAAATCTTATATTCCAAGCTATGCTGAATACAGAGATTATGAGTATGACAATAAAAATAAATCTGAAATAATTGCATACGAGTATGAAAATATAAATATTGATGATGAAAGCTACAATGATTATGTTAAAAATACATATCTTAGTATAGATGAGGAAAACAAAAGTGTACTTAATAAAATATGTGAAGAACAGCATTTTAGTAAAGAGGATAGCAACATTGATTATAATCTTGCTGAATACTTAAAAAATAATTTTACATATTCCACAGAGTGTGAAACTATACCATATGGAAAAGATTTTGTCAATTATTTTTTGGAAGAGTCTAAGACAGGAAATTTTGCTCAGTTTGCTACTGCTCTTACACTATTGTACAGGAATATAGGTATTCCTGCAAGATATGTAAGCGGTTATGCGGTAGATGCAAAACAGACATTGATTGCTGACAATGCCGGAGGAGGAAGAACGAATACTGCTGTTAAAGCGGCTAATTTATATAGTTGGGTTGAAATTTATAACAGTGAGGGCGGATGGCAGATTGTTGACATTATTCCTGCTCCTGACATAGAAGAACTTGAAGAAAAGTATGGAGAGGAAAGTGAAAATACATATACGCCAGATACCAGTATTGAGAATTATTTCAGAACCATAGATAAAGAAAAATATACACCGGCTAATATTGCTAAAATAGGTTTAAATGTTGTATTAAAGCTTATGGCAATAATAATTTTAGTTTTTGTAATAGTATTAGTATTTGCTTTTACAGGTATTGTTGTATATAGAAATATTATATTTATCAGAAGTGATAATTCTAAAAAGGCTTATATATTAATGGAAAGATTGAGGAATAGCCTGAAAATTAAATCTGTAAGTTATAGAGATATGAAAAAAGTACTTACTGAAAAATATGGAAGTGAAAGAGCTGTGGCAATAATTGAGCTTGCAGAAAAATGTATATTTTCAAATAATGTAAGTAATGAAGATATTAAAAGACTTAAAAAGTTAATCAGGAAATAAAACAGGCTGTCAAATGGCAGCCTGTTTTATTAGTCAATATATGTTCTTAATGTTCCTATATTTTCAATATAGCATTCTACGACATCGCCATGATTTAAGAATTTTGGCGGCTTAAATCCCATACCTACGCCTGCAGGAGTACCCATTGAAATTATTGTACCTGCTTTTAACGTAATGCCTTCGCTTAATTCTTCAATAACATGAGGTATGTCGAATATAAGTAAATCAGTTGTGCTATTTTGGCGCAGTTCACCGTTAACATAGGATTTAATTTCCAGTACAGGAGGTCTTTCAAATTCATCTTCTGTTACAATACAGGGTCCCATAGGAGTAAATCCATCAAGGCTTTTACCGAAATACCATTGTTTATGTCTTGTCTGAAGATTTCTTGCACTGATGTCATTTAATATAGAGTAGCCAAAGATATAATCAAAGGCATTCTCCCGCTTTACATTTTTACAATCCCTGCCAATAATAACAGCAAGTTCACATTCATAGTCAAGACTGTCTACCATATTTCTATAGCTTGAAATAGTACCGTTGTGAGGAGAACATTCATTTACTCTTTTTGAGAAATATACGGCATAAGGTCTTTCTCCGCCAAAGGCTTCTTTTTTGTAGCGTGCTGATTCAACTGCATGTGCCATATAGTTAATACCAAGACAAATAATATCCTGTTTTGGTATAGGAATAGGGGATAGTATTTGTGTTTCCTGCAAGGCTATTGGGTTGCCTGCCATGGCACAAAGTGCTTCTATTGAGTTACCGGACTCTATTAACTCATTCATGGTTTTAAAGGGAAGAGGATACATATATTTATCAGTTAATGCACCTACTAAAGTCTTTTCAAGATGTGTAAAAGTTACCAGTCTCATAAACCAATACCTCCTTATTAAATCCTATAATTTATAATTAAAGTATATCATAGAGTTGTTATAAATTAAAGTAAAAAAATATAATTTTTTTTTAGAACAAATATTTGACAAATTAGAAAATTTGTTGTATAATAAATTCGTAACAAACAAATGAGCGATTGATTGGAGGGTTTGATTATGAAAATCAAGTTTTTGACTAAGTTTTGTATAAATTTGTTGATGGCTGTTGTTATCTTTACGGCTTTATATTGTGTTAATTTTGGTGTTAGCTGGCTCAATAATTTAAGCTATGGCAATATGCTGGCGGTAACACTTCCTTTCATAGGATTAAGTATTTGTTGTTTATTTGCCTTCGGTATTGTAGCAGACAATATTGAAGAAAAAAGACAGAGAGAAATAAGAAAAAGAAAACGAAATTTTGTTCTCAAAAAAGCATATAGAAACAGAAATAAAATTATTTATTTAAACCATATATCTAAGCTTGATTTATTTAAGGAAGCTTGTTAAGGGTGGATACACTGAGAGTTCCTGTCCTGAAGGTTATTGATTGACTTTTTGGACAGGTTCTTTTACTATTGACAAATCAGAGCATTTATTTTATAGTTAAAGTGTAAAATATTTTTTTATGAAAGGTGAAAATAAAATGAAAATTGCATTAATTAACGAAAATAGTCAGGCAGCAAAAAATGAGCTTATTTTCTCTACGCTTAAGAGTGTTGTTGAGCCTAAGGGTCACGAAGTATTTAACTATGGTATGTATACTGCTGAGGATGATGCACAGCTTACATATGTACAGTGCGGTATTCTTTCAGCTATTCTACTTAATTCAGGTGCTGCTGATTTTGTTATTACAGGCTGTGGTACAGGTGAGGGTGCTATGCTTGCTTGTAATTCTTTCCCAGGCGTTTTATGCGGACATATTGTAGATCCTTCTGATGGTTATATGTTTGCACAGATTAATGACGGTAATTGTGCTGCTTTTCCGTTTGCCAAGGGATTTGGCTGGGGTGCTGAGCTTAATTTAAAGTATACATTTGAGCAGTTATTCTCAGGTGAAAGCGGTCAGGGTTATCCAAAGGAAAGAGTTGTACCTGAGCAGAGAAATAAAAAAATACTTGATGAGGTTAAGAAGGTTACACATACTGATATTATGTATGTACTTAAAAACATTGATCAAGAGTTATTAAAGGGTTCTGTAAGCGGTGAAAAGTTTAGTGAGCTTTTCTTTGCTAATTGCAAGAATGATGAAATAGCAGACTATATTAAGAATATTTTGGCATAATTACACTTTTGAGATGGACAAGATATTGTCCATCTTTTTTTAGTGTTTTGTTTAAAGTGTACAAAAAAATCTTGTTGACAAGTTGAAAATTGTGTAGTATAATAAGCATAAAGAGAAGAGGTAATATAAATTAAATAAATTTTTCTATAAATTGGGTGGGAAAATTTATTAAGTTATCTGAAATTTTGAGATGGTATTAATTGAACTGGTATAACAAAAAAGACTGAGTAATCAGTCTTTTTTGTTATACTTTTTTACTTAAAGAATAGAGCTGCGGAAATTGCCCGCAGCTCATTTGATTTTATATTTATTATTTTGCTACAATATTACATATTCTGCCCGGAACATAAATTTCCTTAACAATAGTGCCTGTAATTTTGCTTCCCAATGCTTCCTTAGCTGCTGTAAGAACTGCATCTTTATCAGCATCAGAGGCTACAGTGATGTTAGCTCTAACCTTACCGTTAAGCTGAACAGCTATATTAATTGTATCTTCCTTGAGTTTTGACTCATCGTATATTGGCCATTTTGAGCGGAATACAGATTCACTGTGTCCGATAACTTCCCAAATCTCTTCTGCAATATGAGGAGCAAATGGAGAAAGAAGAATTGCAAGAGTATCAAGTGATGCCTGGTCAACACCTCCTGCCTCCTTAGCAACAGCAATAAGTTTGTTAGTAAACTCCATAAATCCTGATATAACTGTATTGAGAGTAAGAGCTTCAAGTCTGTTAGTAATTTCATAAATCATTTTATGCTTAGCTCTTTCTAATTCAGGAGTAGTATCAATAATTTTGTCTTTATATTCATCAACAAACTTCCAAACCTTGTTGAGGTATCTGTACACACCATCTATGCCATTATCGTCCCATTCAGAGTCTAACTCAGGCGGTCCGATAAAAAGCTCGTACATTCTAAGTGCATCACATCCGTAAGCATCTACTGTCTCATCAGGAGATACTACGTTACCTTTATTTTTACTCATTTTTGCACCATCTTTAGTAATCATACCTTGATTGAATAACCTCTTGAAAGGTTCATCAAAGTCAACTACACCGATGTCATATAAGAACTTAGTATAAAATCTTGCATAAAGCAAGTGAAGAACAGCGTGTTCAATACCGCCCACATACATATCAACAGGCATCCACTTTTTAAGTGCTTCTTTGCTTGCAAGCTCCTTATCATTGTGGTTGTCACAATATCTCAAGAAATACCATGAAGAGCCTGCCCACTGAGGCATTGTGTTAGTTTCTCTCTTAGCAGGACCACCGCAGCATGGACACTTAACATTAACCCAGTCCTCAATAGCTGCAAGAGGAGATTCGCCTGTGTCAGTCGGTTTATAGCTTTCAACGTTAGGAAGAATAACAGGTAAATCTTCCTCAGGAACAGGAACGATGCCACATTTTTCACAGTGAATAAGAGGAATAGGTTCTCCCCAGTATCTTTGTCTTGAGAATACCCAGTCACGGAGCTTATAGTTTACGGTCTTTTTACCAAAGCCTTTTTCTTCCATATAATCAGGAACTTTAGCCTTAGCATCTTCAGACTTCATACCGTTAAACTCGCCTGAATTAATCATAATACCTGATTCTGTATAAGCCTCTGTTAATTCTGTTTCCTTGCCGTCTTTGCTTATTACCTGAATAATAGGCAAGTCAAATTTCTTTGCAAATTCAAAATCTCTGTCATCGTGAGCAGGTACACACATAATGGCACCTGTACCATAGTCTGCAAGAACATAATCAGATACCCAAATAGGAGTTTTTGCACCGTTTAATGGGTTAATTCCGTAAGCACCTGTAAATACGCCTGTCTTTTCCTTGTCTGTCATTCTTGATACATTAGACTTAGTACTTGCATCATACACATACTTTTCCATAGCATCCTTGTATTCAGGAGTGGTAATTTCCTTAATAATAGCATGCTCAGGAGCAAGTACCATAAATGTTGCACCATAAAGTGTATCAGGTCTTGTTGTATAAACCTTAATTGACTTGTCTGTACCGTCAACAGGAAAGTCAATTTCCGCACCATAGCTTTTACCAATCCAGTCAGACTGCATCTTCTTAACCTTTGAAGGCCAGTCAAGCTTGTCTAAGTCATTAAGTAATCTTTCAGCGTACTTAGTAATTCTAAGCATCCATTGTCTTAAATTCTTCTTTGTAACCTGAGAGCCACAACGGTCACAAACACCATTAGTAGCTTCTTCATTAGCTAATACACACTTACAGCTAGGACACCAGTTAAGAGGCATTTCCTTTTCATATGCAAGTCCGTTTTTAAACATCTGAATAAAAATCCATTGTGTCCATTTATAGTAGTTAGGGTCAGTGGTATTAATTTCTCTGTCCCAATCGTAAACAGCAGCAATTTCATTAACCTGTCTTTTGATGTTTGTAATACTGTTCTGAGTTGCAACTGATGGGTGAGTACCTGTTTTGATAGCATAGTTTTCAGCAGGCAATCCAAAAGCATCCCAACCCATTGGGTGAAGAATTTCATAGCCTTGCAAAATTTTATATCTGCTTACTACGTCAGAAAGGACATAGCCTCTCCAGTGACCTACATGTAAACCGTTACCTGATGGGTAAGGGAACATATCTAAGCAGTAGTACTTTGGCTTGTCAGTATTAGTTGGATTAACGGGATCCTTTTCCCATCTGGCACGCCACTTTTTTTCAATTTCTTTATAATTGTATTTTGTGCTCATTTAATATTTCCTCCATTGTAATATTAATTTAATATTATACACCTTTGGAAAGGAAAATTCAAGTTTTATTGTAACTTTTGTAAGAATAGGTATTGCTTTATAAATTCAAAACAAACGTCAATATCGAATTCAATATATAATCATTAATCAACAATGCCCAAAGCTTTCAATTTTCCAGCCTGTCTGTTCAGACTCGTATACTAAATAAAAATCCCAAAATTCAGAATTTTCAAATGTAACACTGAAAACCTTTAAATTATCACTGTTTCCATTTTCTTTAGCCGTAATGTTGGTTATTTTCATATTTCGGTCAGCAAAAGGTAAATTAATATTTTCATTAAAAAGCTCACTGTTATCCATATTAGTACATAAATCTGAAAGTACATATTCATAAGACCAGTATTTAACAGCATTGTTTTTATTAGTGTTAAGTGTGTAAAAGTAATTTTTAATTACTTTCTCCGGGGCTTTATTTGCCATATCTTCGTTTTTTAAATTTGTGCTTAAAAATTCACTGAAGCTTTTGCCTGTTACTTCTTCAAAGGAGTTTCCTTTTAAACTGCAGGCATTTTTTGCCGAATGTCTGCCTGAACTTAAATATGCACCTATTATATCACCATCATATTTTATAACTATAGCTCTGGCATTTTTAATTGGATAAAATTTTTCTGGCATAGGTTCATTTACATAATAAATGTTAATATTAACTTTTTTACCTGTATAATCTGTCATATCAAGTCCAATGTCTTTTGAAAGCTCATTATTGTAAGCAAAGTAATAATCTGATGAATTAAAATCATCAGGGATTGAAAAATTATCAAGGGTAATTGTTTTACTGTTGATATGGTATTTAATACTCCAACCGTATTTGCTGAATAAAGCTTTTTCTTCATTGGGAATATCACTGCTTGTGTTGGGATTAAATTCCAACAGGCTGTCTGTAAACCGTGCAAAATCTTCATTACTAGAATAAAAATTTACTTCATCTTTTATGTAAGCTTTGTTATATAGTGTATCATAAAATAGTGTAATAGATTTTTCACCATTAATTGTAATTTCATATTGGTAAGTGTTGTTATTATTTATATCGGGAACGTCATTAATAACTTTTGAATTATCTATACCTTCAACAATTGTATCATAAACTTCCTTGTTGGAAATTGGTATTTTTATATTGTCAGTTTCCTTATATCCTGTTATATCGGATTTTAAATTTATTTCAACAAAAGTTTTATTATTTGAACAGGAAGATAATATAACTATCAGTGCTATTAAAGGTACTGATAAAATAAGTGATGATATTTTCTTCATAATGTATCTCCTTTTCGCTTATAATAGTTAGCTATGTTGATGCATATTGTAACTTTTTGTTTTGTATTATGAATGCTTCTTAATAAGTTTAATAAGTAATATGATTACTAATATTATGATTACAATTATTCCAAGTATAATTGCTATGTTTAAAAGCTGTAATAAAATCTGAAAAATAGTAACTGTTGAAAAATCCATAAAGCACCTCCAGTGTTTTTTCTCTATTATAACATAAATTGTTTATATGTAAAAGCAGCATTTAAGGTTAAACTTAAATGCTGCTTAAAATATTACACTTGTCTTATTTTAGGTTCTATTGATTCAGGTCGTGGGTTATGTGTCTGATTTTGGTTTACGGGCTTTACACTTTGTGTTGCACCGTTAAATTTTTCAAGACTTTTCTTTTCATTTAATTCCATTTCTTTATCCTTGTCCATATTATCACCTCATAATTAGTATAGACATATATAGGACAATTATTTGCAGGATTTTAAATGAATTTTATCATATTACAGCATTGTATTTATCAAATAAATTAAATACACATTAATACAAATATAGCTATTGTTTTATATTATTTTTACCGTAATAATTTTCTTTGTATTAAAATCTATTGTTTTTGCAATAATTTCAATAAGATTATTATATCAATATGTTGTTATTTATGTAAATATAAAGTGTTAATTATTAATAAATAAGACCGCAAGTATATGACTACTTTGTCATTGCTTGCGGTCTGTGTTATTTAAATATGGTTTATTTAATATTTAGTTTGTAAATACCTGTGTTTATAAGTAACACTTAAATTTTACATTAGTGTATATATGTAGTCATACTGAAAATTCAGTTTTTTGGTTAAAATAAAATGATATTTTAGCCCAACGATTATTTGTTTTTTATTATTCTGTTTAAAAATAAAAGAATAAAACCTATTAACACTCCTATTATATATAAAATAAAATCATCAACATCAATTATTTTATTTGAATATTTTGTAATAACATTAATTAAAATCTGTATTGGTTCCACTGCTGTTGCAATCAAAAATGATGTAACCACATTTTTTTTTAACGAAATTTTATGTATATATAAAAATATAGGAATGGGCAATAATATAAATATATTGCCTATAATTGCAAAATAATTTTTATTTATAATATATTCACTTATAGTCTTAAATGGTAATAGCTGAAAATAATTTGCTTTAATGCTATAAGTAGAAAGGGTGTTTTCCGGATAAAATAATATTGTTGACACTATTATAATATAAAATATTTCAATTAAAAGTACAATTTTGTTTTCTATATTTTTTTTTAATATGATTATTATTCCCCATATAATAATTGTAATTAATAAATAATTAAAAAAAGGTAATTGGTTTAAGTACGTATTCATTATTGTTAAATCCTTAATAGCTAAAACTTACATAAATACTACCTGTAGCTTTAAAACCACTATAGTTTCTAAAATATAATCTATATGTACCACTTCCATTACCCTTTAATGTAACCGTACCGCCGTATTTCAAAGTTACATAATCCTCATCTACATCAGAATAACCTAAAGTTCCCTTTTTCTGTAACTTTATTCCCATTTTTACTTCATTGGAGGCTCCTGCAAAGGAGGTTGGTGTTATAGTTACATTAAATGTAGGGGTTGCATCGCAAGCCCAAGATTGTGCTGAATATACACCTCCGGTCATATCATAATCAGTACTGTATGTTCCACTTGCTCTTGAATTAGTATTAATTATTATCTCCTGATATTCTTCTCCATTATCTTCAATTAAGTTAAGTTCATATGTAACTCCCTCAGGCATTGAAATTTCAGGAATATTATTTTGACTCTTACTTTCGTTAGCTAAAGCTGTATTACAAAGAACTAAACTCATACTTAAGGTTAAAAATAACATTGCAAATTTTTTTTTCATAATTAAAATCTCCTTTTACATTTTTTATATTTTTTCATATCCATTTTCGGCTGCTGCAATGCCTATTCACAACAGCCACCTAAAATTGGCGGACTCATCTCTTCCATAATAAGTCACCGCCTTTTAATAGCTTACAGTTGAGCTATATTTAACTGTACTTTCAACTACACTTCCGCTGCTGTTTAAGGCATAGTGAGTAGTTTTAAGTCTGTAGGAATAGCCACTTGAAACAGAGTAGGTATCATCTACAGATGTAGACAAACCAGTTGATGTTTTTTCCCATGATTTAATGGTTATCCAAGTTGTATCTTTTCTTTGAAGTTCTACTTTTACTTTTGCGCTATAGCCAGACTGTGTTTGAGTATATCCATAACAATAGGCTGTTCCTGATGAAATGGTTAAATTTCTAGAATTATTAATAATGGCTATGTTTTGCGGCATTATTTCAGAATATTCGCTGATATCAGTATGGAGATTTTGAGTTGTATCTGCGAATACATTGGAATTAAATAAAGTTACAGTTGCTAAGATTAAAATAAATTTTTTCATAATAAAAATCCTCCTTTTACGGCTTTCTATATATTAAAACCGTAAAAAAAGGATTTTGCGACAAAAAATTTTTATTTTTTTGAATATTTTTTATTCTAAGTTTTTAGATATGGTTATAAGGGTTTCTTCATTTATATTGCCAGCAACCTGATATAAAATATTATCGCTTATCCAGGTTAATATTTTGACCTCGGGTTTAGAGCTGAAAAATGCTTTATTTCCGTTTATGTCAATATATTTAGTTTTGGCATTTTCAGTGTCTATACCCCAAGTATCAGGTACTATGCTTTTCATAACAGTAAAATATTTGTTATTATTTTTATATGAAGCAGTATAATTTGAATTGGTTGAATCTTCGTAGTCTAATTCAAAATTATTCGGTATATAATTAAGAGTCACTTTATATTTATTTTCGTTTACCTTTCCTAACGAATATTCTTCATCATATATTTTATCATCTGAGCGAAATTCTGTATCTGCCTTATTTATATTCATAAAATAACTTAAGAATTTAAGCCTGCCTGCACCTACTGAAAAAGCGGAAACAAGTGTAATTATCATTACTATAATAGCAACAAGCAGAATACGTTTATTAATTTTGTGATATTTAATTTTTTCAGCATCATGTCTTTCTGATGAAAGTACTTTATTTATTTCTTTTATATGCTTATCAGAAAATACAATTTCATCATTATTGATACCTTCATCAATTTCATCAAATATTTCATCAGTGACGTCAAGAGCAGCAGAGCTTATAAGGGTATCAATAGTATTATTAAAAATTTTTTTATCTTTTTCATTCATACTGGTTATCCTCCTCAAACAATGCTTTAATAAGCTGTGCTCTAGCTCTTTCAATTCTCTTTTGAACTGCTTTAGGTTTAAGGTCAAGAATTTCTGCTATTTCATTTACGGATAATCCCTGTTCTGCATGAAGTAGCAGGGGTATCTGATAAATTGGTTTTAGAGTTTTTATATGTATTTTTAACCTAACTATGGTTTCCTTATTAATTATTATATGTGATATATCATAGCTTTTGTCTGTTACGTAGTCCTCATCAAGATATATTGGCTGATTTTTTGTTTTGTTATATATATCTATAGATACATTTTTTGTAATTAAGCCTATGAAATTTCTTGTTCTTTTTTCCTGTTTTTCATCAATCTTGCTCAAATTTTTTATCACTTTTATAAAGGATTGCTGTACAGCATCTTCAGTAAGAAAATTGTCATTTAAAATTGTGTATGCTACTTTAAACATAAATTTTGAATATTTGTTATAAAGTTTTTCTGCAAGTATTTTTTCTTCAATGGTATCGAATACTGAAAATAACATTTTAACTCCTGTTCTTATATGTATTGTTCTTATATGTATAATATAAAATAAACTTTCTGTTAATTATACAATAAAAATACAAAGAGTACAAGTTATTTGGGGTATATTTTATTGTTTGATATATTCATTAAAGGCTTTAATGGTATTTTCCTTATACTCAGCCGGCATAGGAACAAAGCTTAAATAACAATCTTTATCCTGATAGATATTGTATTTATTTAGTATTGCAGAGTTTTCAAGCTTAATTGCCATAGGTTTAGTTTGGTTTGAATATGGGTCAAGGGCATAAAGAACAAGTCCCTTTTCATCATATGCCTTAATTTCGTCATTAGTGAGATAATCACTTAAAGGAGCAACATACTCTGATGAAATAAATGTATTTGTGTTTTCTTTATTACCGAGTAAAATATTAAACTGTGAGGCATAAATATATGTATTAAATTTCTGATTAAGTTCAGCTTCAACCATTACATCATTCTGATCAGTATAAAAGCTTTGAATTTCAACAGTGTATTCTTTGTTATTCAAATTAAATTTAGTATTAAGTTCATTAGTCATAGCTTCGATGTCCGATATGGACATAAACTGGTCATACATAGCTATTCCGCAGTAAAGATTGGGGTGGGGTTTTATAAATATGGTATAAATAATGGAAATTCCTACACAAACAAGAAATATTATCATAAATATTCTGAGTCTGTAATATTCCCATATATGTTCTATTTTTCCTTTTGTATCTAGTTCTTTAAATGTCATTTTAATCCTCCACTTTATGTGATGCTATTTTTAATATTGCTCTTGGCAGAGCATCTTTTGCTGTACCCCATGGTACATCCTTATAATTATGGTCAAATTTATTGGTGAAATGGTCAACTTCTTTTTCAAGCCGTTTCATATTTTCAAGCTGAACAGGTACTACAATATCAATAAATTCTTTATAATCTTTTCCGCAGAGCTTTTTTTCTGCCATATTAATAAGCATTGAAAAATGGTCTAGACAAAAGCCTTTTGAAGATTTTACCTTTTCTTTTATTTCGTTATCTTTTTTCCACATGTAGAAAAATGTATCAAAATATCTGTCAAAGTTTGTCTTAATTCTGTTGCAAACATAGCAGGAATTTGTTATATTATTAAGATAAGGTGTAACTTTATTTTCACTTTTGGAAGGTTTTGAAAACAAGCCTTTCTTTTCTCCTAAGTTAAGGTCGGAGCAAAGTTTTTCAAGGTCATTGTTTATTTTTTGAATATGTGTATGGAGCATTAATGCAATACCAAGTCTGTTTTGCTCCTTGTACATCATATCATAATGCTTACTGCAAAAACCGGTCTTGTTGGTTTCCATACGAATATCATCTTCCATATAGGAGGCACCAAGCATATAATCAATGGCATCTTTTTCAAGTTTGTTGTACATATTACAGAAAGGACATTCTCCGCCTTCCTCAAAGCCCTCATTTACGGGGATAGTATAAATTTGTTCTTTCATTAATAATCACCTCTTATTGTGATTTTAGCATAAAAATATAAAAATTGAAAGGGTTAAAGTTATGAAATATTATGAACTTAATAATACTTTAATAATAGAAGATGTAAATTGCTTTAATATTGAAGAGATACTGGAGTGCGGACAGTGCTTTAGGTTTGAAAAACTTGGAGAGCTTGAATATAAAATTGTAGCATATGGCAAAGTCCTTAATATTAAACAAAATGGAAATGAAGTCAAAATGTATCCTTGTACAGAATATGATTATGAAAGTATTTGGAAAAATTATTTCGATATGGATACAGATTATAATAAAATAAAGATTGAAATTTCAAAAAATGATATTATAATGAAAAAGGCTGTAGAATATGCAGGAGGAATAAGGCTTTTAAATCAGGAGCCTTATGAATGTCTTTTAAGTTTTATAATTTCCCAGAATAACAATATTCCAAGAATTAAAGGTATTATAGGCAGAATGTCTGAAAAATACGGTAAATGCTGTGAGGGGGAATATTTATTTCCAACTCTTGAAGAACTGAATATTGCCTCTGAGGAGGATTTGTTTGCACTCAGAATGGGATTTAGAGCAAAGTACATAAGAGATTGCCTTGACAGACTGTTATCAAAAGAGGTTGACCTTGATAAAATTAATGACCTTACTACTGAGGAACTTTTGGAAATGCTTCTTAAAATAAAGGGGGTAGGGCAGAAGGTAGCTGACTGTACAATGCTTTTTTCAATGGGCAGACGAGAGGTTTTTCCAACTGATGTATGGGTAAAGAGAGTTATGGAACACCTTTACTTTAATGGAAATGATACAAATATTAAGGATATACATAATTTTGCAGAGAATAAGTGGGGTAATCTTGCAGGATATGCACAGCAGTATTTATTTTATTATGCAAGAAGCCTTAAAATAGGAACAGATAAAACAGGCAGAGAGAGGAAGAAAAAGTAATGTTGGGAACAATAGTAAATGTAATTGCAATAGTTGCCGGTACAATTCTTGGATTAATAATAAAGGGAAGATTTAATAAAAGATTGCAGGAAATAACTACACAGGCAACAGGACTTGCTGTTTTATTTGTAGGCGCATCAAGTGCCTTTACCAGAATGTTGAATGAACCTTGTAATTCTGTGCTTTTTGTGATAAGTCTTGTTATTGGCGGGCTTGTGGGCACAATGGTTGATATTGAAGGTAAAATGAAGAATGTAGGGGATTGGATAGAAAGTAAGTGCAAGGGCGGTGAAGGCTCTGTTTCAAAGTCATTTGTTGCGGCAAGTGTTTTGTATTGTACAGGCACAATGGCTATTATTGGGTCTATTAACAGCGGTATATATCATAATTATACTATTCTTTTTACAAAGAGTGTACTTGATGGTATTTATGCCATAATTTTTGCTTCAACAATGGGCTTTGGTGTTATTTTTTCAGCAGTTTCAGTATTTCTGTATCAGGGTGTAATTACTGTGCTTGCCGGTTTTGTTGAGCCTTATCTGACCGGTGATATTATGAGAGAAATATCTCTTGTAGGCGGTATTTTGATTACAGGTCTTGGTATAGATATGCTTGGTATGAGAAAAATAAATGTGGCTAACTTGTTGCCTGCAGTTGTTGTGCCTGTGATTTATTATTGTGTGATGTATTTGATTGTTTAAAAGAAATGCTTTCATTTCTTTCAGTAATTTAAGGAAGAAACTGTCAAAAATTTTGTTAAAGCAAAAGCAAGGCTTTTCCTCGTCGGATAAATCTTTCCGCAACCTTGCTTAAAGCAAGGTTAAAGAAAAGTTTCTGTCCATGACTGCTTGGGCAGGCAGTAAAACGCATCAAGTTTTGCAGCCAGCCATTGCTCGTGTGTAGTGAGTATACTAAACATTTATATAAACTTGTAAAAAAATTTATTAAAAACAGTTGACAAAATTTAACCATTGTGGTATATTATGTTTATGAGTTAGCACTCAAGAAGAAAGAGTGCTAACAAAAGAGCTATTTGTAATATTAAAGGAGGAATTGTATATGAGTTTAAGACCATTAGGTGACAGAGTTGTATTAAAGCAGTTAGAGGCTGAAGAAACTACTAAGGGTGGTATTATACTTACTACTCAGTCTAAAGAAAAGCCTCAGGAGGCTGAAGTTATTGCTGTTGGACCGGGTGCTGTTGTTGACGGCAAGGTTGTTCCTGTTGATGTTAAGGTTGGCGAAAAGGTTATTTACTCTAAGTATGCCGGTACTGAGGTTAAGGTAGATGACGAGGAGTATATTGTAGTTAAGCAGGGAGATATCCTTGCTGTTGTAGAATAATTTAGATTGGGAGGTAAGTTGTATTATGGCAAAGCAGATTAAATATGGTGTTGAAGCTAGAAAGGCTTTAGAAAATGGTGTAAATCAGTTAGCAGATACCGTTAAGGTAACATTAGGACCTAAGGGAAGAAATGTTGTTCTTGACAAGAAGTTTGGTACTCCTCTTATTACTAATGATGGTGTAACTATTGCTAAGGATATTGAGCTTGAGGATCCATTTGAAAATATGGGTGCACAGCTTGTTAAAGAGGTTGCTACTAAGACTAATGATGTAGCAGGTGACGGTACTACTACTGCTACAGTTCTTGCTCAGGCTATGATTCAGGAGGGACTTAAAAATATTGCGGCAGGTGCTAATCCTATTATTTTGAGAAAGGGTATGGCAAAGGCCACTGACGCTGCTGTTGAAAAGATTAAGTCACTTAGTCAGAAGGTTGCAGGTAAAGAACACATTGCTATGATTGCTTCTATTTCTGCTGCTGATGAAGAAGTTGGTACTATGATTGCTGATGCTATGGAAAAGGTTTCTAATGACGGTGTTATTACTGTTGAGGAATCCAAGACTATGAAAACCGAGCTTGAGTTAGTTGAAGGTATGCAGTTTGACAGAGGTTATTTGTCAGCTTATATGTCAACTGATATGGATAAGATGGTTGCTAATCTTGATAATCCTTATATCCTTATTACTGATAAGAAGATTTCTAATATTCAGGAAATTTTACCTGTTCTTGAGCAGATTGTTCAGTCCGGAAGCAAGCTTTTAATCATTGCTGAGGATGTAGAGGGTGAAGCTCTCACTACTTTAATTGTAAATAAGTTAAGAGGTACTTTCAACTGTGTAGCTGTTAAGGCTCCGGGCTTTGGCGACAGAAGAAAGGAAATGTTAAAGGATATTGCTATTCTTACAGGCGGTACTGTTATTTCAAGCGAATTAGGTTTGGAATTAAAGGAAGCTACTTTAGATATGCTTGGCAGAGCTAAGAGTGTAACTGTAAGTAAGGAAAATACAATTATTGTTGACGGTGCAGGTGACAAGAGTGAAATTTCTTCAAGAGTTGGTCAGATTAAGACTCAGATTGAGGAAACTACTTCTGAATTTGATAAGGAAAAATTACAGGAAAGACTTGCTAAGTTAGCAGGCGGTGTTGCTGTTATTAAGGTTGGTGCTGCAACTGAAATGGAATTAAAGGAAAAGAAGCTCCGTATGGAGGATGCTCTTGCTGCTACTAAGGCTGCAGTTGAAGAGGGTATTATCTGTGGCGGCGGTTCTGCTTATATCCATTGTATTACAGCAGTTGAGGAGGCTACTAAGAACCTTAATGGTGACGAAAAGACAGGTGCAGGTATTATATTAAAGGCACTTGAATCTCCACTTCGTCAGATTAGTGCTAATGCAGGACTTGAAGGTGCTGTTATTATTAATAATGTTAGGGAAAGCAAGGAAGGCTGCGGATTTAATGCTCTTACAGGTGAGTATGTAGATATGTTTGAGGCAGGTATTATTGACCCTACTAAGGTTACAAGAAGTGCTTTACAAAATGCTAACAGTGTTGCTTCAACTATCCTTACTACTGAATCAGTTGTTGCTGATATTAAGGAACCTGAGCCAGCAATGCCGGCAGGCGGCGCAGGAATGGGCGGAATGATGTAACAAGCCGAAGCAGGAGAAAAGAAAGCTTGCTTTCTTTTCCCTGCAAGGCTTGTTATCGACGCATTTTATTTGATGCGAAGCATCAACCTTGCGTAAGCAAGGTAAATGCTGAAAGCATTTAAAATAAAATGTGGAGATAGCAGCTAATTATTTTAAGTTAAACTATGGGAAAATGAGAAATGAAAGCTTGCTTTCATTTCCACGCAAAGCGATTTATCGACGTACTTCATTTTGACACAGAGTGTTAGCCTTGCGTAAGCGAGGTAAATGCTGAAGGTATTTAAAATGAAGTATGGAGATAGCAGCTAGAAGTTAAGAAGAGCTGAAAAAAATAAATAATATATTTCAGTCAAAAGAATATTTGCTTTTGGCTGGAATATATTAAATATATCGGGGTGTGGCGTAGCTTGGTAGCGCGCTTGAATGGGGTTCAAGAGGTCGCAAGTTCAAATCTTGTCGCCCCGACTTTTTATCAGGGAACATTAATTTGTTCCCGTTTTTTTGTTATAATATGCGGCAATCAAAGAAAAGTTTTTAGTCATAAAGATTGTGAAGCATAAAAATTTATAAACAGTCATTATAAATTCTGTATGAAGTTAAAATAATTTATATATTATTAAATAAATATGTTTAATAGGTTAGAATTGAATACATTTGATGAAGCACTAAGGTCATAGATGAATATATTTATTTTTATAATTATCAAAGAATACAGTTAAATACAAAACTGACACCACTTGAAAAGCGATGTCAGTATATTTCTTAAAATTTAATATTTACCATAAACTGGTTTTGTTCACAAAATCTGATAGTCTTTTTATAAGGTATTAAGCTTTAGAAGTATTTACCTTTTCTGTAAGAGCCTTTAAGCCGCTTATTGAAACAATAATGCCAAGTATAAATAATGCAACAGCAAATGTAAGCTGTAAAATATCGCCACCCATATTAGTTGTTGTTGCAGCTATAACACCTGTAAACTTAGTATAAATTGTGATACCAAGCATTGAAAGTGTAACCAAAAGCATAATTATCATTGGAATCCAAAGCATCCAACCCTGTCTGTTTGTTTTCTTAAAGAATACGGCACAGGCAATAAGAGCAAGAGCAGATAAAAGCTGATTTGCAGAGCCGAATAATGGCCATATATCTTTATAACCAACTTTAGCAAGAGCGAAGGCTACTGCTAAAGTAATTAATGTTGAAAAATATTTGTTAGTACAAACTTTAGTAATGCCGCTCATATTTTCTTCATCAGTATCAGCATCAAGGAAAAATTCTTCAAATGCAAGTCTGCCTACTCTTGCAACAGAGTCAAGAGAAGTAAGGGCAAAAGCTGAAACTGAAAGAGTAATAAGTGTCATACTAATGCTTTCAGGTATACCTAATTTAACAAGGAAACTGGCAACACCTGTTGCAAAAATAGCAGGCTGAGTCATATCAGGAATAACACCACCCTTAGCAATGGCTCCAACAGCAATAAGAGCAATAACGGCAAGCATACTTTCCATAAGCATAGCACCAAATGAAACAGGAAGCATATTCTTCTCATTTTTTATTTGCTTTGAAGCAGTACCTGAAGAAACTAATGAGTGGAAGCCTGAAACAGCACCACAGGCAATAGTAACAAAAAGGTATGGGAAAATAGTCTGTCCTTCCACCTTCCAACCATTGAAGGCTGAAAGTTCCATAGTAGGATTAGCCACAAGTACGCCTAAAACTGAAGCAACAATCATAGCTACAAGTAAGTAGCTGTTTAGGTAATCTCTTGGCTGAAGTAAAATCCATACGGGAGCAATAGATGCAACTGCTATGTAAATAAATACAATAATGTGCCATGCACCTGTACTTACATAAATAGGAAGAAAAAGACCAACAGCAATACAGGCAACTAATATAAGAATAGCTATAATAGTATTAACCCATTTGTTTGCCTTGCTTTTTCTAAGATATATACCAAGAGTAACAGCAGCAACGATGAAAAGACAGCTTGTCATAGCTACCTGACCGTTTGCAAGAACTGTAGAACCATCTTCGGCAAAGCCATTAAATGTTTTACATACAACATCGGCAAAGGCTGCAACTACAAGTATTGAGAATAACCAAGTGAAAAGCATAAAAAGCTTTTTACCGATTTTACCAATGTAGAGTTCAATAATGTAACCAATAGTTCTTCCCTTGTTCTTAACAGAAGCATACATTGATGCAAAGTCCTGAACAGCACCAAAGAATACACCTCCGATTAAAATCCAAAGTAGAACAGGTACCCAACCGAAAATTGCTGCCTGAATAGGACCGTTAATAGGACCGGCACCGGCAATAGATGCAAACTGATGACCAAATACTACATTAGTATCAGCAGGAACATAGTCAATACCATCTTCCATTTCATAGGCAGGAGTTTTTGCGTTTTCATCAATACCCCATAAGTTTGCAAGGTATCTGCCGTAAATAAGGTAGGCTCCGCCTAATACAATGATTGCTATAATCATCATAATTAAACCGTTCATAATAATTCCTCCTTTATGTTAATTTATAAACGATATATGTAATTTTACAACTTTTCTTATAAAAAAACAATAAAAAATTAAGATTTTATTAAATTTTTTTTATAAAAATAAAGTTGGAGTATAAAAAGTAAATAACAGATGGGATTATAAAACTTGTAAAAGAATTTATATAAAAACTTGTAAAAAAATTTATTAAAAACTATTGACAAAGTTTAACCCATGTGGTATATTATATTTAAAGTTAGCACTCGAGTTAAATGAGTGCTAACAGAAAATATGGCTTGAGAGGGTGATAGTAGTGAAGCTTAATGAAAGAAAAATAAAGATTTTGGAAGCTATTATCACTGATTATATTGCTACCGCTGAACCGGTTGGATCAAGAACTATAGCAAAGAAGTATGATTTGGGTATTTCTCCTGCCACTATTCGTAACGAAATGAGTGATCTTGAGGAAATGGGACTTATTGAACAGCCTCATACTTCAGCAGGACGTATTCCATCACAAACAGGCTATAGAATGTATGTTGATAATATGATGCATTCAAGAGAGCTGACCAGTGATGAGGTTGAATTCCTTAAAAATGCTATTTCCCTTAATGTAAACAGAGTTGAATATCTTATGCAGCAGACGGCAAAGGCTCTTTCAATGCTTACAAGTTATACTACAGTAGTTACTGAGCCTAAGAGTACTAAGATTAAAATAAGACATATACAACTTGTTCCAATTGATTTAAATGCTGTTGCTGCCGTTGTTATTACAGACAACAAAACAATTAAAAATCATATTATAAAGGCTAAGGCAATACCTGATATGGAAGGACTTTATAATATTTCAAATGAGATTAATAATATTATAAAGGATTATTCCCTGGAGGATATTGACAGAGAAGCGACTGCAAGGCTTATCAATAAGTTTACTGATTATCAAGAGCTTATAGCAAAGGTATTTAAGGCTATTGTTTCAACGGTGCAGCAGGAAGAAGATGTTCACCTATATACAAGCGGTGTAAGAAATCTTTTGGGTTTTCCGGAATTTAGTGATATTCAAAAGGCAAAAAATATTTTTCAGGCCTTTGAAGAAAAGGATATGCTCATAACCCTTTTAGGTAAGGGTGATGATACAACTGCTGACAAGATTCAAATTCTTATAGGCGGCGAAAACAATATGGAAGAATTAAAGGATTGCAGTATTGTCAAGGCAAATTATAGATTTGGCAATAATTCAGTAGGTAAAATTGGTGTAATTGGTCCTACCAGAATGAATTATTCCCAGACTGTATCTGTACTTGATGAAATTGTTAAAAAGCTTGACAGTATAATTGATGCTATGCTTGACAATGGAGATGATGGAGGCTATGATGGATAGTAATTTGGATAAGGAAAAAATGGAATCACCTGTAGAAAATACGGAAGAGTTAAAGGAAGAAGCTGCAAATAGTGCAGAAGATAATGAGCTTAATGAGGCGGATGAATCTGTGGAAAAAGAAAAAAACGAGGAGGAAACTCTTGAGGAAAAGCTTGTAAAGGCTGAGGAGCAGGTCAAAGAAGCCCAGGATAAATGGTTAAGACAGCTTGCTGAATTTGAAAACTTCAGAAAAAGAACTAATCAGGAAAAACAAGGGATGTATAACAATGGCGTGAGGGACACTATTGAAAAATTCCTGCCTGTTGTTGATAACTTTGAAAGAGCGGTTGCGGCAACTGAGGATAAGGAAAGCAGTACCTATAAGGGTATTGAAATGATTTTAAAGCAAATGCTTGATGTTATGACTTCTGTGGGTGTTGAAGAAATCCCGGCAGAAGGTGAACCTTTTGATCCTAATGTTCATGCAGCGGTAATGCATATTGAAGATGAAAGCTGTGATGAAAATGTTGTGGTTGAAGTTTTTCAGAAAGGCTATAAACATAGAGACAAGGTAATAAGACCGGCTATGGTTAAGGTTGCAAACTAGCTTAGTGAATAGTTAAAAGTTTTATTTTATTAATGTTAAAATGTTATATATTTAATTTTAAAAAGGAGAGAGAATAATGGGAAAAATTATTGGTATTGATTTAGGTACAACAAATTCTTGTGTAGCTGTTATGGAAGGTGGTCAGCCAACTGTTATTGCAAATGCAGAGGGTGAAAGAACTACTCCTTCTATTGTAGGTTTTACTAAGAGCGGTGAAAGATTAGTAGGTGAAACTGCTAAGCGTCAGGCTGTTACTAATGTAGATGGTACAGTTATTTCTATTAAAAGACATATGGGTGAGGATTATAAGTTTACTAATGATGGTAAGCAGTATTCTCCTCAGGAAATTTCAGCTATGATTCTTCAAAAATTAAAGAAGGATGCAGAGGCTTATATCGGAGAGAGTGTAACAGAGGCTGTTATTACAGTTCCTGCTTACTTTACTGATGCCCAGAGACAGGCAACTAAGGATGCAGGTAAGATTGCAGGTCTTGATGTTAAGAGAATTATTAATGAGCCAACTGCTGCTGCGTTAGCTTATGGTCTTGATAATGAGCAGGAGCAGACTATTATGGTATATGACCTTGGCGGCGGTACGTTTGATGTATCTATTATTGAGATTGGTGACGGTGTAATTGAGGTTCTTGCTACAAGCGGTAACAATCACTTAGGCGGAGACGATTTTGACCAGAGAATTATTGATTATTTAGTAAACGATTTTAAGGCTAAGGAGGGTATTGATTTATCATCTGATAAGATGGCTATGCAGAGATTGAAGGAAGCTGCTGAAAAGGCTAAGAAGGAATTATCTTCTGCAACAACTTCTAATATAAATATTCCTTATATAACAGTTGGTGCTGACGGTCCTAAGCATTTAGATGTAACTTTATCAAGAGCTAAGTTTAATGAATTAACTCATGATCTTGTTGAGGCTACATTAGGTCCTGTTCAGACTGCATTAAAGGATGCTGATATTTCTGCAGGTGAATTGACTAAGGTATTGCTTGTAGGAGGTTCAACAAGAATCCCTGCTGTACAGGAGGAAGTACAGAAGATTACAGGCAAAGAGCCATTTAAGGGCATTAACCCTGATGAGTGTGTTGCAATAGGTGCATCTATTCAGGGAGGTAAGTTAGCAGGTGATGAAGGAGCAGGTTCTATACTTCTTCTTGATGTAACACCTCTTACATTAGGTATTGAAACTGCCGGCGGTGTTGCAACTGCTTTAATTCCAAGAAATACTACTATTCCTACAAATAAGAAGCAGATTTTCTCAACTTATGAGGATAATCAGACTGCAGTTGATATTAATATTGTTCAGGGTGAAAGACCTATGGCTAAGGATAATAAGAGCTTGGGAAGATTCCGTCTTGATGGTATTGCTCCTGCACCTAGAGGTATTCCTCAGATTGAGGTTACATTTGATATTGATGCTAACGGTATTACTAAGGTTTCTGCTAAGGATTTAGGAACCGGCAAGGAACAGGATATTACAATTACTTCTTCAACTAATCTTTCTGATGAAGAAATTGATAAGGCTGTTAAGGAAGCTGAACAGTACGCTGAACAGGATGCGAAGAGAAAGGAAGCTGTTGATACAAAGAATCAGGCTGACAGCTTGGTATTCCAGACTGAAAAGCTTTTAAAGGATTTAGGCGATAAGATTAGTGCTGAAGATAAGGCTAAGCTTGAGGGCGAAGTTGAAAACTTAAAGAAAGTTAATGATGGTCTTTCAGCTGAAAATATGAGTGAGACTGATGTTGCTACGTTGAAGACTGCTTGTGAGACTTTAAATTCTGTTGTTCAGGAGTTCTCAACTAAGATGTATGAGGCTGCTCAGGCTGCAGGTGTTGACCCTAATGCTCAGGGTACTGCAGGCGGTGCCGGTGCTGATGATGACATCATCGACGGTTAATTATATGCAAAAAGTCAGAGCTTTTGCCCTGACTTTTTGTGCTGATTTATAAAGAGGTGAAATTATGGCATCAAAAAGAGATTATTATGAAGTCCTTGGTTTAAGCAAAGGTGCTTCTGATGCAGAGCTTAAAAAAGCATACAGAAAAATGGCTAAAAAGTATCACCCAGATGCTAATCCGGATAATAAAGAGGCTGAGGAAAGATTTAAAGAAGTAAATGAGGCTTATGAAATTTTAAGTGATCCGCAAAAAAAAGCTGCGTATGACCAGTACGGTCATGCCGCCTTTGAACAGGGCGGTATGGGCGGCGGCTTTAGCGGCGGTTTCAGCGGAATGGACATGGGTGACATATTCAGTGATATTTTTGGCGGCAGTTTCGGCGGCGGTTTCAGTGATATATTTGGCGGCGGTGCCCGCAGAAGGGGTCCACAGCGTGGCTCTGATTTACAAATGAACTTGACTATTTCATTTGAGGAGTCTATGTTTGGCTGTAAAAAGGAAATTAATGTACCTGTAAGTGAAACTTGTCCTGATTGTAAGGGTAGTGGCGCAAAGGCAGGTACTACTGCTGAAACCTGCCCTCATTGTCATGGTACAGGGCAGGAGAAGGTTACTACAAGAACACCATTTGGTATGGCTCAGACAGTAAGAGTATGTTCTCAATGCGGCGGTGAGGGTAAGGTTATTAAGGAAAAGTGTCCGCACTGTGGCGGTAAGGGAAATATTACTGTCAATAAAACTGTTACTGTAGATATACCAAAAGGTATTGCCCATGGTCAGTCCATAAGAAAGAAAGGACTTGGCGGTGTAGGAGTAAAGGGTGGAACTAACGGCGACTTGTTTATTCAAATTCTTGTAAATCCAAGCAAGCAGTTCCAGAGACAAGGAAATGACCTTTATACAGAGGTACCTATTGATATTGTTCAGGCTACTCTTGGCGCTGAAATTAAAATTCCTACTATTGATGGTGAGGAAACATATACAATTAAGGCAGGAACGCAGCCGGGAACTAAGATTACGTTAAGAGGCAAGGGAGCTTATAATGTAAGAAATGATAAGTCAAGAGGTAATCTTATTGTTACTTTAAAGGTAGTTGTACCTACAGAGCTTAAGAAAGAACAGAAGGAGCTTTTGCAGAAGTTCGGTGACAGCCTAAAGGGTATAACAACTAAGAAAAAAGGATTTTTTAAATAATTATTTGGTTCTTTTCAACCGGTGTGGTATACGAAATGAACTGAATTTGTGGCAGAGGTTTTCCTATGCCACATTTTTTTTGCAAATTAAGTGATGTATTTTTTGCAGCAATATTTATTAAAAATGGGCTTGGGGAAAATATTTTGAAATAACAGATATAAAGATATTTGTATATGGCGAAAAATTAAGCTAAATCTTATGTGTTTAGAAGCGGCTGATATAAATGCAGAATAAAATGCATAGGCGAGAGTTTGTTGCTGGTTTTGATATATTTCTTTTGAATGAGAATATTTAGATAATGTATGATTTTGTGTTAATTATCTGACAATGGCAACAAATTTTATAGGAGAAAGTATGGTATAATTTTACAGTAAGTTAGAGTAAAATAAAGGTTTTTACTAAAAAGAACATATATTTGTTAAAATAATAAAATTATGCTATAATCTAATAAATAGTTATTATTAAAATAAATGGAGGTAATTATGAAAAGATTTTACGAAAGACAGGAATTTAAAGGCTATAAGGAAATTATTGATAATGAAGCAGAGCTTGAGGTAATAGGCTTTGATTTAATTCGTTTAGAGCCAGATGAAAGTATAAGCTGTAATTCAGGAGAGTATGAACTTGGTTTAGTAATTCTTTCCGGCACTTGCAGTGTAAGGACTGGGAATTTTGAAGCAACTAATCTGGGCAGCAGAAGAAATGTATTTGATGGAAAGCCAACAACAGTTTATATTCCAAGAGATGCAGAATATAGTGTATCAGCAGAGGGATATGGTATTCTTGAGATTGGTGTGTGTAAGGCAAAAGCTGATAAAAAATATGAGCCGTTTGTTGTCAGTCCCGAAGACATTGTTACAGAGCACAGAGGTAAGCTCAACTGGCAGAGAGATGTAAATGATATTATTACATCAAAATATGAGGGCAGGGTAGATAAAATTGTCCTTGGTGAGACATATGGATGTGCAGGACAGTGGTCCAGTTATCCATCTCATAAGCATGATACAGATAATATGCCTTATGAGGTAAATATGGAGGAAATATATCATTTTAAAGTAAATCCTGGTCAGGGATTTGGTATTCAGGTAATGTATAATGATGATATGACTTTAAAAGAAAGCTATATTGTAAGGGATGGTGACAGTGCAGCAATTAAGGAAGGCTATCATCCTGTTGCAGCAGCTCCGGGATACAGTGTTTACTATCTCTGGGTTATGGCTGGCAAGAGCGGAAGAAAGCTTACACCTTGTGATGATCCAAAACATACTTGGGTAAAGGCTGTTGAAAAGATGGTATAGTAATTATTAATTTTCATATTTTTAACTTCCAAAATTTGACCTTTTACAATATTGTATAAATATTACCTTACAGACAAATAATAGCTCTACAAGTTAATTTTGTTTTGAGGAGGAAATACTGTGAAAGCTACAGGTATTGTAAGAAGAATAGACGATTAGGTTATAATAGGAGCAAGGTCAGAAAGCCTTGAAAACACTGGTGTTTCGCTGATTTTGTCCAACTTTCACGAGCAAAAAGTGAGCAAAGCTCTTTGACTGCGGTAAGCTGCAACCGCAACCGTGAAAGGAGGCAGCAGCATAAACTGAATATCATCGGGAAGCCCCGGTATTGCACTGCGCATAGCAGAACAATACCGGGGCTTTTCTTTTCTCAATCTGAAAATGGAGGTCGTACAAAATGAATGCACCCGATAAAGCCGTGGCGTTTGAAGCTCTGATGAAAGACACTCCCGGCTTTGATCACTATGACAGCGGCTACGATGGAATCCTTCCTGAATGCCGGACTTGCCGTTTCCATCGTCCCCTATGGAAATATCAGTCCTGCGTATTCGAGGAATGCCCATATTGCATTACCAAACAGTCCACAAAGAAGGTGATGTCCAATGAGAGGTAAAACCGGCGCAGATCGTGAGATCAGCGTCAACACCTATACCGGTGGCTTCACCACCATGCTCAACCATCACCTGAGAAACAGGAATCTGTCTCTCAAGGCGGTAGGTCTTCTCTCAAAGATGCTCAGTCTTCCTCCCGATTGGGACTATTCCATCCGTGGACTTGCAACGCTGAATACAGACGGCATTGACGGTATCAGAACGGCTATGAAAGAACTGGAAGACGAAGGATATGTTGTTCGTGTTCAATCCAGAGACGAGCGCGGGAGAATGTCCCGCAACAAATACACGGTTTACGCACTGCCGCAGAAGGAAAAGCCGTCACCGGAATTACCGTCATCGGAAAACCCGACAACGGTTAAGCCGCCACCGGATGAACCGATGACGGAAAAGCCCACGCAAATAAATACTAATCAAGTAATTCCTAAAAAAAGAAATGACTCACTTAGTAAATATCAATCTATCAATCCTGATGGGATGGATGCGATGGATGAAAGAGAGCGTTATGAAGAGATTATTCGAGAGAACTTGGAGGTAGATATTTTATCTCTGGACAGCCGGTATGACATTGACCGCGTGAATGAAATTATCGAAGTCATGCTGGATGCCATCTGCTCTACAAGTCCAACGCTCCGTGTCAACAATACAGATATGCCGAAGGAGGTTGTCAAATCCCGTCTCTTGAAACTGAACAGCAGCCATATTGATTATGTCTTCGACGCAATGCGGAAAAGTCCATCGGATATTCGGAACATCAGAGCCTATATGCTGACGGCACTCTATAACGCACCGGCTACGATAGACAATTACTATTCCGCGTTGGTTAATCATGATCTCTACGGCGATCAAGGAACAAAAGGCTGGTAAGCCTAAATCAGCAGGAGGTGAAAGAGTGTACTTCAAAATCCATCATGTAGGTGTGCCGCCTTAGTATGGCAGCACTCCCCCCGTAATTCTCTCAGGAAGGAGGTTTTAATCCGCAATGCAGGACGAAGTAAATACCAAAGTAATTGCCATCGCCATCAAGGGCGGCAAGATCACTGCCGAGGTGCTGGAAAAGGCACTCAAGAAGTTCGTCGAGGAAATTGAAAAGGCTCAGAAGCAAGCCCGTCAGCCAAAGACCTACCGAGGTAAGCAGTCCATCAAGCACCTTGTTCAGCAGAATGCCGCCATCAACAACATCGAAGTGACGGACGGAAACATTAAGTCCTTTCAGCGTACAGCCAACAAATACGGGATTGACTATGCGCTCAAGAAGGACACCTCAGAGCAGCCTCCCCGATACCTTGTTTTCTTCAAAGGTCGGGATGTGGATGTTATGACTCAGGCGTTCAAGGAGTTTTCCGCAAAAACCGTCAAGCAGAGCGAAAGACCTTCGCTCAGACAGAAACTTTCTCGCAGCCGTGAACAGGCACAGGCGCAGCACAAAGAGAAAGTCAAAATCAAAACGAAGGATCGGGGCGTGGAGCTGTGAACAAGAAACTCGACGCAAAACGCCTTGTCCTTCTAAACCTCCCGTATGTATTCGCGTTCTACTTCGTAGATAAGATCGCCTCCGTCTTTCGACTGGCACCCGGAACGGAGATGATCGAGAAGCTCACGGCTGGCTTTGCCAATTTCGGTAGTGCGTTTGCTAATCCCTTGCCCAGCTTTCATCCGGTGGATCTTCTCATCGGTGTTGCGGCAGGAGCTTTACTCAAACTTGCGGTCTATGTGAAAGGAAAGAACCGTAAAAAGTTCCGGCAAGGCGTTGAATACGGCTCTGCCCGTTGGGGCAAGCCGGAAGACATAAAGCCCTATATGGATGAGGACTTTGACAACAATGTCATTCTCACTCAGACAGAGGCTTTGACCATGAACAGCAGACCGAAGCAAGCGAAGTACGCCCGGAATAAAAACATCATGGTCATCGGCGGTTCCGGCTCAGGTAAGACGCGCTTTTTTGTCAAACCAAACCTGATGCAGTGTACCTCCAAGCTCTATCCGGTCAGCTTCATTGTCACCGATCCGAAAGGAACTCTTTTGGTCGAAACCGGAAAAATGCTGGAACGCAACGGCTATATCATCAAGTCGCTGAACACCATCAACTTCCGAAAATCCATGCACTACAACCCGTTCAGTTATATCCGCTCAGAGAAGGACATCCTCAAACTGGTCAATACGATCATCGTCAATACGAAGGGAGATGGCGATAAGTCCGGCGAGGATTTCTGGGTGAAGGCAGAAAAGCTGTACTACACAGCCCTCATCGGCTACATCTGGTACGAAGCACCAGATCACGAGAAAAACTTTACTACCTTGCTCGAAATGATCAACGCCTCCGAAGCCAGAGAAGACGATGAGTCCTTCAAAAATCCCGTAGACATCATGTTCGATGAGCTGGAAGCCCGTGACCCGGATCACTTTGCTGTGAAGCAATACCGCAAATACAAGCTGGCGGCTGGCAAAACAGCCAAGTCGATCTTGATTTCCTGCGGCGCACGGCTTGCCCCATTTGACATCGCGGAACTCCGTGAGCTGATGAGCTATGATGAGATGGAGCTGGACACACTCGGAGACAGGAAAACGGCTCTGTTCGTAATCATCTCCGATACAGATGACACCTTCAATTTCATCGTGGCAATTATGTACTCCCAGATGTTCAATCTGCTTTGTGACAAGGCAGATGATGTCTACAACGGCAGACTTCCTGTTCATGTCCGTTGTCTGCTCGATGAGTTTGCGAACATCGGTCAAATTCCGAAGTTCGATAAGCTCATAGCTACCATCCGAAGCCGGGAAATCTCCGCTGCAATCATTTTGCAGTCCCAGTCTCAGCTCAAGACCATCTACAAAGATGCGGCTGATACCATCACTGGCAACTGCGACAGCATGATCTTTCTCGGAGGAAAAGAAAAATCGACGCTCAAGGAAATCAGCGAGGTGCTTGGGAAAGAGACGATTGATCTATACAACACCTCAGAAACCCGATCCAACAACAATTCCTATGGCTTGAACTATCAGAAGGTCGGTAAGGAATTGATGTCTCAGGATGAACTTGCTGTCATGGACGGCGGCAAATGTATTTTGCAGCTTAGAGGCGTTAGACCTTTTCTCAGTGATAAGTTTGATATAACGAAGCATCCAAAATACAAATTCCTGTCCGACTCTGACAAGCGGAACGCCTTTGACATTGAAAAATATCGGCAACACAAGCTGGTCATCAAGCCAAACGAAACCTTTGATCTCTATGATATGGGCGAGATCGAAGCGGAATGAAGCCCCGTCATGCACTGCGCATGGGCATTTGCCTGAAGCAGAACAATGACGGGGCTTCTTTTTTTATGCCCATTTTCCAATACACAAACCAAACTTTCATGATTTTCAAGGAGGAAATTTCTTATGGCATTTATCAATCAGGCAGTTACGGTTCTGCAGACGCTCGTTATCGCCCTCGGTGCCGGTCTGGCAGTGTGGGGCGTGGTCAACCTGATGGAAGGCTACGGCAACGATAATCCGGGCGCAAAGTCGCAGGGCATCAAGCAGCTCATGGCTGGCGGTGGTGTGGTTCTCATCGGCACGACTCTGATCCCTCTGCTCTCTACGCTGTTCTGATCAGCAGTCAGCAATCCACTCAAGGGAGGGCGTGAAATGCGCCCTCCCTTCACTTTAACAAATCAAAACACACAGTAAAATCAGGAGGAAATATCTTATGGCATTTATCAATCAGGCGGTTACGGTTCTGCAGACGCTCGTTATTGCCCTCGGTGCCGGTCTGGCAGTGTGGGGCGTGGTCAACCTGATGGAAGGCTACGGCAACGATAATCCGGGCGCAAAGTCGCAGGGCATCAAGCAGCTCATGGCTGGCGGTGGCGTCGTTCTCATTGGCACTACGCTCATTCCCTTGCTGTCCACCCTGTTCTAATCAAGCAAGCCCAGCTTAACCGAAAGGTGGTGGAATATTGGGCAGTATCTTAGAAAAACTCGAACAAGCGATTAAGGACTTGCTGATCGGCTGGATCGAAAGCAACCTGACCAATATGTTCACCGATGTCAATACCAAGGTCGGCACGATTGCCGGAGAGGTCGGACAAACTCCGTCCACTTGGAACAGCAGCATTTACCAGATGATTCGGGGACTATCCGAGAATGTGATAGTCCCCATCGCTGGTATCATCATTACCTTTGTCTTGTGTTATGAGCTGATCACCATGATCACCGAAAAGAACAACTTGCACGACATGGACACATGGATGTTCTTCAAGTGGTTCTTCAAAGCGGCTGTGGCGATCTACCTTGTGACCAACACCTTTGATATTGTGCTGGCAGTATTCGACATCGGACAGAATGTGGTTGCCGGTGCAGCCGGTTTTATTCATGGCACTACCAACATCGACATTCAAGCAACCCTTGACGCAATGCGAACAGGCATGGAGGCAATGAGCATCGGAGAACTGCTCGGACTGTCCATCGAAACACTGGTTATCAGTCTGTGCCTCAAAATCATGTCCATTCTCATTACGGTCATCCTCTACGGCAGAATGATTGAGATTTATTGCACCGTCAGCGTTGCACCAATCCCCATCGCAACGATGAGCAACCGCGAATGGGGCAACATTGGAACGAACTACCTCAAGAGCCTGTTCGCTCTGGCTTTCCAAGGCTTCCTCATCATGATTTGCGTCGGCATCTATGCTGTGCTGATCAACAACATGATCATTGCCGCAAATATTCACTCGGCTCTCTTCTCGGTTGCGGCGTACACAGTCATTCTGTGCTTCTCGCTGTTCAAGACGGGCAGCCTCGCAAAATCCATCTTCCATGCGCACTAAGGAGGTCAGCAGAATGAAGAAATACAACATCATCTATGCCGACCCTCCTTGGTCGTATCGGACCTACTCCAAGAAAGGTCAAGGGCGTTCGGCAGAAAGCCATTATCCAACAATGAGGCTCGAAGACATCATGGCTTTGCCAGTGAGTGAGCTTGCCGCAAAAGACTGTACGCTGTTTATGTGGGTGACATTTCCGTGCTTGCAGGAGGCATTTCAAGTCCTTGAAGCATGGGGCTTTGCCTACAAGACCGTTGCTTTTGTTTGGGTGAAGCAAAACCGTATCAGCGATAGCCTCTTCTGGGGCATGGGCTATTGGACACGAGCCAATGCCGAGCTGTGCATCCTGGCAACCAAGGGACATCCCAAACGGGCGCACACCGGCGTACATCAGGTCATCATGAGCCACATTGAGCAGCATTCAAAAAAGCCAGACGAAACCCGTGACCGCATCATTCAACTCATGGGCGATCTCCCCCGCATTGAACTTTTCGCGCGTCAGTCTCCCGATGGATGGGATGTGTGGGGCAACGAAGTAGAGTGCAGCATCACACTCGGAAAGGAGGCTACAAATGGCATTTGTACCGGTCCCGAAGGATCTTAACCGCGTAAAAACCAAGGTCATGTTCAATCTGACTAAGCGGCAGATTATCTGCTTCGCTTTGGCAGCGGCAGTCGGTGTGCCGGTTTTCTTTATTGCAAAACCGTATGTGGCACTGTCTACGGCTGCAATGCTCATGGTCGTGATCATGCTTCCGTTTATCTTCTTTGCTCTGTATGAGAAGGACGGTCAACCGGCTGAGAAAATCCTCGGTCATGTTGTGAAATCCATGTTTTTGCGCGACAAGGTGCGTCCATACCGCACCAACAATTTATATGCCGCCATCCAGCGGCAAATCAAAGAACAGGAGGAATTGCAGATTGGCAAACAAATCCCAAAAGGCAAATAAGCCAAAACAGATCGTGAAAAACGGTCAGGTCTACGGCGATGCACTTTCCGCGCAGGAAAAGAAGCGGATCGTCATGCAGAAGAAAAAAGACAGGAAAGCAAAGAAAATTCCCAAGTCCGCGCAGCAGACGATCCCCTATGTGGAGATGTGCAAAGACGGCATCTGCAAGGTCAACAGCCGTCTCTATACCAAAACTATCCGGTATAACGACATCAACTATCAGCTTGCCCAGAACGAGGACAAGACAGCCATCTTCGAGAACTGGTGTGACTTTCTGAACTACTTTGACAGCTCCATCTTTGTTCAGCTCTCTTTTATCAACCAGAAAGCCGACATCAGAGAGTTCAGAAAACAGATCACCATTCCCGAACAGCAGGATGCGTTCAATGACATCCGCAAGGAATATTCCGATATGCTCCAAGATCAGCTCACCAAAGGCAACAACGGTTTGCTCAAGCGTAAGTACATCACCTTCGGTGTGGAGGCTGACTCCATTCGTACCGCAAAAGCAAAGCTGGATCGTATCGAAACGGATATTCTCAACAATTTCAAAACTCTCGGTGTGGAGACTGAGCCGCTGTCCGGCTACGAAAGGCTGAAAGTGCTGCATGATGTGTTCAACATGGACACGCATGAGCCGTTCCGATTTTCCTATGACATGGTAGCCAGAACGGGGCTTTCTACCAAGGACTTTATTGCACCCACTTCCTTTGATTTCCGTGAAGGCAAGTGCTTCAAGATGGGCAGAACCATCGGTGCAGTGAGCTTCCTCCAAATCCTTGCCCCGGAGCTGAATGACCGTATGCTTGCCGACTTCCTTGAGATGGACAGCAACATTACGGTCAAT